>Ga0007858_1000221_pt1 | contig 20417 bp, 18 predicted proteins | sample CryBogCBH08Aug08_FD_71211 | JGI IMG/M metagenome (GOLD analysis project Ga0007858, IMG submission 71211) | Freshwater microbial communities from Crystal Bog, Wisconsin, USA - CBH08Aug08 | ecosystem: Environmental > Aquatic > Freshwater > Lake | place: Crystal Bog, Wisconsin, USA | collected...
GTCATCAAATTAAGTTCTCCAGGTTTGATGATCTGCACACTGCCTAGCGAGTCGCGATGTTCTACCTCGCCGGCAAATAGCCAACTCACGGTTTGCAACCCCGTGTGCGGATGCGTGGCGATGCTCATCGCATCACTTTGATTTGTGGGTCCAAAATGATCAACGAAGCACCAGGCTCCAATGGTGCGTATATACCTATGCGGCAGCGTGCGACTTATCTCTGTTCCACTACGGGTGGTGAGTTTGACGCTGCGCGGCGAGAGGATCATGGCGTGGAGTACGTAGTTGCTTTATAAATAGTCGCATAGAGGGCCGCCACTCGCTTACCGTCTGCGCTCTTCGGATCAAAGATGGAGTCCTTTGGCCCCGCAACGCTAAAGACCTTGCCATCCTTCCGAAGTACTTCTTCTCCATAGGCGGGCGGCTGATTTGGATTCTTGAGTTGATCGAATTTTGCAGCCGGGAACTCATAGACCGACATAAAGATGACCTTTGTGCCTTGATCAGGAATGTAATAGACAAGAGTCTGGGCGATTGCTCCATCTTTGGTCGCTTGTTTGGCGAAGGAGTCTTTTGGTTCTGCTACTTGGAGGTGCGTCACGATCGCCGGGTCGACATTCATAACCAGTGGCGTTGGTGAGAGCGTTAACTTAAACACTCCCTTTGTCGTCGAGCATCCAGTGAGAACCAAGAGGCAGATCGCAAAGGGAATGAAGAGTTTTTTCATCTTAATCTCCAACTTTATTCTCCAACTTTAAGTGGTGTGGCAAGTTTGAATTCTAACTTAAGTGTGCACATTGCATTGTTCATAGGAAGCATTCGAAGATTCCGTATGATGTCCCGAGATTAACATTCATGCTTCAGTATTGATTTGAAAACGCCGAAAGGAATATTAGAAGCCCCACAACTCCTAAGCTTAAAAGTCCCCAAACAAGTCCAAATAGCGAAAACACAACCATAATAATTCCGGTAACCAATGCAGGTTTACTTCTCCGCTCAGAGCGGGAAAAGATTTGCAGGGCAAGATCTGATAATGAAATTAGTAGACCCAAAATTAACACTGCGATAACAATCGCCGACGCAAGCGGGTCGCGCTCTATTAGGGTTAGCGCAGGTGGATTTCCATAATAGGTGCGCCCATTTATGAAGACCGAGGTTGTGCCAACAGGTTCATTAAAGTGATAGTTGAATAGACAGATAATCGTTAAAACCGACCAACCGCATGCCAATCCAAGAAAACTCGAAGACTTTATTAATGTCCGTTTAAAAGTTGGCATATTCTCTATTCCCTAAATAATCTGATCGGCAAGAAATGACTCTCTAAGTCTCCACCGGGATCTGGAAGTGTTCCGAAACTATTCCAGACTCTTGTCTTCAAACAATAGTCCACAGATGAGAATATATTTGGCTTCCGGGGTTCATCCTGATGAAGACTCTCACGAGTCGGGCACATCATGATTTGAGTATTGGAGCAGTGTCAAAACCACTAAAGTCAAACTTTATCGAGGAGTTAGATGGTTACTACTCCCCGACGACCAGAGAGCGTGCCCCAGTGTTCCTGAGCAACTCCTCAAAACTCGTTGGGAAAACTGCGTGCGGATGTCCGGCCGCCGCCCACACTATTTCGTATTGCGCGAGGGCAGTATCGATCAGAACGACAGGTTCTGGATTGGGAAGCGTGCCATCATGCTGCCACCCGAAGGGGCTTACGCCTCCTTTGGTTTCTGCACCAAGAGTCAAGTAGGAATTAATTCCACCAATTTCTACCATGGGCACTTCTCTTAGAAAATCGGCACCGTTTCTATCGAATTTAGTTCCATAAAAAGTCCGGTCTGTCTTCACTATATCCGCCCTATCCTAGCTACAGGGTTAACTGCATAAACGAAATCCCAAAGGATCTTGAATTTAGCGCGCGGAAACTTCCTGGGGCAAATAAATAAGTGATTATGTCTTTCCCATTCCCATTGACTAAAGAATAAATTAAGAGCAAAATCCAAGCATCATTCCTTTTATACTTCGGAGAATCACATGAAACCTTATCGATCAGCGTCAATCGGAATAGCACTTTTTTTGACTCTCTCAGTTGTACTTGTGGGTGGTAGCCCAGCATCTTCTGCATCGTCTGACGCTCAGACACCTTCATCAACTCTAACTTCTATTCCAGGCGTTTCAGTTGACGCCGCCGGAACTTTTCATTACACCGATACCCTAAGCTCGAAAGCGGGCATATCTAATCCTGTCACCTCCGTATTGCAAGGTGTTCGCAATTCGAGTGGCGCCTGCGTATTCTCTGGTTCTAATTCTTCGGGGAGCCAGTACGAAGAAGAAGTCGCTTTCAATCCTTCGTCTTGTCAAGAAACACTTGTATCGGGCCAATTAACATCAAATGGGAGCGCGGCGCTCGCGGCAATGTCACCAGGCATTTCTACTGCTAACTCTTTACCCACTTCACAAGTGGGTACTCCTGCTTTATCTCAGTTCAACGGAGATTCTGCAAAATTAATACCTAACGCCTCTTCAACTACTTACAATGGCTCTTGGTCTGCATTTAGCAAAGTTGCATTCATCGATCCCGTGAACCTTACAATTGTCTCTCTTTCTAACAATTTCACTTGGAAGATCAGCGGTTCGTCCGTAGTTTCAGGTTCTACAACCCCCTCCGCTTATATGGAACATATAGGTGGGGATGTGACGACGAGTACTGGCTCTGGAACTTATTATGTTAACCTCGGCGGAGGAAACGCTATCGAAAGTTTCACGTATAACAACTGGACTAATTCGGATTTTGAAGCCTGGGTTGTTGCAGTACTTGGGACTGCCGGATATGCCGCTTGCGGATTCAACTCAAATCCAGCAATGTTTTACCTTGCTCCAAATGTGACCGGATACAACAACGCTACATACAACACATCATGGTCCGATACGGTTTCTGGGGGTTGTACGAACCTTGTGCACTTCAATTCTTTAAGTGGACCTGGAAGCCATAGCTAAGTGAGCCATTTGATGAGGTCTGCTGATTTCTAGTGCCTGAGGTGAATTCAGTCGATGTATGTAAGAGACGCTTAAGAATAATTGTTGCCGATGCAATTATTGCCTCCATTATGATCTCTAATTATTCTTTCGGGGCTCCTTTGCAAAGGAACTCAGTTACGAAAGAGGACCCTTCACAAGTAGCTATTGCTTACACAGAAGATCTTTATTCGGGAAAACTTGATCAATCCAGACAACTCGTCTATCCGGAGGATCGACCTACATTTGATATTATATCGGCAATTATTCAAGGAAACCGAGTATCCGCTCGAGAAATATCTGTTGGAAGTTTATCCGTGAATGGGAACACAGCGCTGGTTATTCTTGAAGGTACGTTTTGCGTAGGCGGACCTGCGAAAATATCCTCAAAAACAAATGTAGTGCCTGTTCAACAATGCTTTACAAATCGAGATGCAAAATCAAATAATCAAGCGACATATGTGAGACTAATGAAATTACAATCGGGAAAATGGTTTGTTTATTATCCAAAGCCAAAATAGTATTCTTTTGATGTGGTTTAATAGTAAATTATGAAGTCATTTCCAATTAATGAATATTTTTAGACGTGTTTTGCATATTTTCGTTTGAAAAGCACACTGGACTTATATTGGTGACTCCATAGATTTCACGTTCTTAAATCAGTCGTGATTTGGAAATGCAGAAAAGAAGATTAGAAGTCCTACAATTCCAACACTTGCCAACCCCCAAACGAGTCCAAATAGCGAGAAGACGACCATAGACGATCCTGTGACCAATGCGGTTTTACCTCTCCGCTCAGCGTGGAAAAGGATTCTCAACACAAGGTCTGAGACTGAAATTAAGAGACCTGCAATTAATACGCCTACAACTATTGTGAACGAGACTGGGTCGCGTTGTAACAAAGTTAGTGCAGGAGGGTTTCCAAAGTAGTTGTGCCCGTTCAGGGAGACTGAGGTAGTGCCCAGTGGTTCATCAATGTGATACCTCAATAACAGAATTAACGTAACCATCGACCAAATAAATGCCAACCCAACAAATATCGAGGCTTTTCGAAAATCTTTTTCAAATACTGACATGTTTTCCATTATCTCAATCAAGTGTCTAGCCGGCAAGGACAATTTCTCCCATGCTAGAAGTGATTTGACTATTTCGGATCGTGAATCTGAAACCTGTATGAGATAAATAGATCATACGTGAGAGATTGATGGCGATAAAGGTGATTCCTCAGATATGCCCTCACAAGCTGTTAACGCCATTTTTTTAAGTGCAGAGCGATTTTTGGAGGGTCCATCTGACTCTCATCCGGAGAAATTATTTGGCTACTAATCCCCGACGACCATGGCTTGCGCGCCTGTCTGGCTCTGCAACTCTTCAAATGTCGTCGGAAAGACGGCATGTGGGTGGCCAGCAGCAGCCCAGATGACCTCAAAGGCGCTTAAAGCTTGATCAATAAGGATTAATGGCTCGGGATTTTCAAGAGTTCCATCATCTTTCCAACCAAAGGGACTCACGTCCCCTTTGGTTTCTGTAACAAGCCAGCCAATGGGGCTAACTCCGCCAATTGCAAACCCTGAGACTGCTTTTACGTAGTCAGCATCTGCACGATGGAGTTTTGATACGCCGAGAGTTCGGGCAACTAGCTCGGTATCCACTCTGTGTTGGCCACTCGTAATCACCAGTAGTGGCGATCCCGAAGGCAATTTAAAGACGATAGAAGACGCCACCTGACCAACTTCAATATCGAGAGCGGCAGCGGCCTCTGCCGCAGAGCGCGCGCTTTCTTGCAATATGACAATTTTTGTCGCGAATCCTTTTTCTTGAAGGACCGTCTTTACTCTTAAAACCGATGGGTGATTCAGGACATCTTCCATGCGGGAATCTTACTTGCTAGCACTCATCCGGACTTTTGTGGCTTGTTTCCGCTTAGGTGGTTGCCGTTCCGAGGTGGGTATCATTCCATCGGGTTGTTGCGCATCCCAGGCCCATTCAAACCTGACCCGACGTACGTCATAGCCTTTTCCGTTATTCCAATCGGGATTTCTTGGCATAATCACTATCCGCTTGAAAAGTACTGAAACTACTTCGCGTCTCTCGGCAAGAGTCATTCTCTGCCATGTCGAATATATATCTGAGGAGGAAATTAGCGACTGGAGTTTTGGATCAAATTCATCTGCTGGAATTCTTTTCATCTCTTCTTCGAGAATTTTCATTTGAGAGACAATCTCTTCCCAAGATTTCTCAAAGTCACCCTCGCCTCCTGCATACTCGTACTTTTTTAGGATCTTCCGCTCTTGGAGGATTTTGAGTTGACTTCGCAGAAACTCATGTTCAGCGCGAGGATCATCTTTCTTATTATTTCTGCTTTGTTGCTTAATCGAGGTCAGGGATTTTGATAGTTCTTTTCGAGTATTCTCACTACTTAGCAGCGTTAAAACAACTTGGGTAACGTAACGCTCGAGCGCAGACGACCTCGTTGAAAGTCCAGTACAGTCTTTATTTAATTGATACTTGTTCCGACATCGGTAATTGGCTCCTCCGTGCTCCGTGGGACTAGATCCATTCATTTTGCCGCCGCATAAACTGCAATAGGCAATTCCAGATAAAAGAGCTCCACCTCGCGATGGGTGGACGAAATAACGTTTCTTAATACTCTCTTGGAGACGATTGTAAGTTTCTAAATCAATAATTCCCGGGTAGGGACGTACCGGCATGCCATTGGAGTCAACAACTATTTCATTTTTCCACACTTGAAATCCCGCCATCACGGGTGAACCAATCAACCTTCGTAATGCAGGATGTGACCACGGATTTCCAAAAACACTCTTTACACCTTTTGCATTTAATGCTGCACAAATGGTCGGAATCGAGTCGCCTTTCAAGAATCTTTCGATTGCAAACTTCATATGTTTGGCTTGAGAAGGATCAATTTCTAATGTCGTACCCTTGCCCCGGCCTAATTGCTTTAGACGGTATCCATAAGGGGCAGGGCCTCCTCGCCATTTGCCATTTCTCAACATTGTTTGTTGAGCGGCATTTACTCTGTCAGCTGTATTTCGAGCTTCAGCCCCTGCGATGGTTCCTAATATTTCCGCGGTGGTTCTTCCAGAGGCTGTTCCAGTATCAACTCCGTCGCTCACGCCGACCAGGACGACCTTGTTCTTGCCGAATAAGTCCAGAACTGTCCCGAGTTCACTTAGGCGTCTAGTCAGTCGATCGATTTTCCAAACAACCACCCTGTCATAGTTTTCCAACTCTTTTAGTAGAGCTTCATAGCCAGGACGAAATTTCCCCTTACTTCCACTAATGCCAAGATCGACGAATAAGTCACCACCCGCAATCTTCACGCCCTTGGATTGGTCAATAACCGCCTCAGCCTCCTGAAAGGTCCAGCCATGGGCGTCAATAAATCTCTTGATGTCAGAAAACTGAGTGTCGGGGCTGTTGGTCTCTGCCGTCATTATTGATAAACGTACGTATGCGGCCGCCCTCAAGGCTGAGCTCCTGACTTGCGAAGAGGGCTGCTTGGCCATAAAAGCAGTTTACCCATGGGTGCGGACACCCCATAGGGCTCGATTAGTTCACACTTCGTAACCCAAAAATGTGATGTAAATCACACTATAAATCGAGAAATCCAAATGCGATGAACTTACTCGAGCGCACGTTCAAAGTCATGACAACAAAAAATACCGTTTCACAGACCGCTATTCAGGCTGCAGTTTTGGCAGCTGGAGTCCCTTCGGCCCAGGCCATCGCCCAAATTGCCCAAATTTTGTGCCGGGCGGGGGTGGCCGAATGAGCTCTTACTTCAATTTATTGAAGGGCGAGGCGCTCTCTCAACTCAGCTCCCTCCCCTCTAATTCCGTTCATGCAGTCATTACCGATCCACCGTATGGGCTCACTTCGGAGCACGACATTCACGGGATGTTAGGTGCTTGGCTCGCAGGACGAGTTTATGTAAACGAAAAAAATGGTTATGGCGGTACGGAATGGGATAACTCTGTTCCTGGGCCAGAGCTTTGGCAGGAGGTGCGGCGCGTTTTAATGCCGGGAGGGTTCGTTCTTGCATTTGGAGCTTCAAGAACTTCTCACCTTACAACTATTGCTCTTGAGCTTGCTGGATTTGAGATACGTGACTCCCTGCATTGGGTTTACACCCCCGGTTGCCAAAGGTCACAGGATTTAGCCAAGCATCCCGACTTGGCAAATTCGCCTGAACTTCGAGCGTCCATCAGGGGTATGCGAACCACCCTACGTCCAGGACATGAGCCGATAACCGTGGCAAGAAAGAAGCTTTACGAAGGGCAAGACTTGCTCGAAAGCGTTATCGAATCAAACTTGGGGGCAATCAGACACAGCGGTTTCACCAATAAGAAGAATTTGGTTGCTTCAAACGTTCTGGTCGTGCACGAGCTTGAGTGTGGTGAACGCGGTTGCGTTTGTGGTCTAGCTCAAGACCCAGCGAGTAAGTATGGAACACCAATCTATCCAGCCACGGAAATCCCACTCTCTTCACTGGAAGTTCCAAAACCTAATAAAGCAGAGCGACCAAAGTCTGCATCTGGCAGTGCACACGAAACAGTAAAGCCAGTGACTCTAATGCGAACCTTGATTCGCGCTTTCAGCGGCCCTGGGCAAATTTGTTTAGACCCTTTCCTTGGGTCGGGAACTACTGCAGAAGCAGCTTTGATGGAGGGTCGACACATCGTGGGGTGCGAAATAACTCCCAAATACTGGGAGTTAATTGAAAGCAGATTTAACTCTCTAAAAATGAGTGGTTTAGACGTTCGTCGAGGTTCGCCATTTGACCTCCAAATGACCTCCGTGCTTTCTGGCGAAGAGTCAGCACAGTCTTTTTAGTGAGTAGCCGAGACAACCTTGGCGAACCCTCAAACAATAAAAACTAACAACAAAGAATAAGGTGAAACATGAGCACAACAGAGTTCTATGAAGACGGAAGCATCACACAGTTAGGCATTTCTGACGCGCTAGTTCAAAAATTTGGAGATGACATCCGATTCATTGAAGGAGTCAACCGCTGGATTGTCTATGACGCATCGAAGGGCTGGCTGATTGATACAGACGAGGTGCGACTAAATCAGATGTGGCGGACCGTGTTAAAAGAGATCGAAAAGTTCACTCCTACAAATCTGGACGCATTCAAAGCAAAGAGATTCCAGCGCAAGCGCTTGAGCGCTATTCAGAGACATTCAACACTTTCTGGGTTTCTAGCCACTTTAGGTAATACTCAGAGAGAAGGCAAAGTTCGGATTTCTGCGAAACTAGTCGACAACAGTCCCGACCTCCTCGCATGCAATTCCGGGCTACTCGACCTGACATCGGGAACATTATCCCCCCACTCCAAAGAGAAGGTTATTGTCAAACGTCTACCTATCGAATACGACCCTAACGCCACTTGCCCAAGGTGGCTACAGTTTCTAGAAGAAGTGCTCGTTGAAAAAGACGTTATCGATTACGTTCAAAAGGTATTCGGATACTGTCTAACAGGGAGAACTTCCCTGCAACAGATGTGGCTCCTTGTGGGCACGGGAAGTAATGGAAAGAGCACTTTCCTCAATACACTCCAAAATCTTCTCGGTCCAGACTTTGGCCAACAAACCCCGGAGAGTGTTCTCATGGGAAAACCTGTGACTGGAGGCTCATCCGGCGAATTGGTGCGGCTCAAAGGAATACGTGCAGCTGTTCTCACCGAGACTTCGTATGACCAGCAACTCAACGAGAATCGAGTAAAGGGTCTAATTAGTTCAGATGTGATTGCAGCTCGTGCAATCTACAGCGACTTCCAAGAATTTGTCCCGGAAGCAAAATTCTTTCTCGCTACTAATCACCTTCCGGTTGTTAAAGGAAGTGACCACGGAATTTGGCGCCGCCTTGTAGTACTCCAGTTCAAGCGACAATTTGAGACGACAGCCGATTCTGATTTGGGAGCAAGGCTGGCAAATGAGCTGCCAGGCATCTTGAACTGGTCAATTGAAGGAGCAAAACAGTTCTACGCCGCCAACAAGAAAATAGAAATGCCAGCCCAACTTCAAGAATGGACCAAGAACTATCGCAAGGAACAGGACGTTATCTCCAACTTCTTGAACGAAACCACTGTAGATGTGGCAACTGAAAGAGTTGGTGCAACGCCTCTCTATGAGGAATACACAAAATGGTCTCGCGAACTTGGCCTAACAGCTATGACGCAAGGCGAGTTTGGTAGCCGCCTAAAATCTTTAGGAAGATACCAACATAGGCGTCACGGTAAAGATAATCGTTACTGCTACCAAGGACTGCGGCTCCTGACTCCTGAAGAGAAGGAGAGGCGCTTCACCAGTGAAGAGCCAATGCCCTCGGAAATTGCAATGGATTAGTGAGTAATTAACACCTCCATTACCCGGCAGATACTTGCCCGCTGCTTGGAGTTCTGGACCATCTTCTTATGGAGGGCGGTGTGGCGCAAAGTCGCGGCTGCGAGAAATAGCAGGAACGAACCCAACCCCACCCCCTCAGCAAAAAAAAAGAGAGGGCGGGGTTGGGTTCGTTCTAGTTGCACACATAGTAAGAAGAAAGAACTCCAAGCAGAAATAGAAAAGTAATAAACAAAAAACATAAATAAATAGAAAGGGTAAAAATGGAAAGAAATAAGAGAATACAAAGAAGAGACTCAGGATCTATCAGAGTTGGCCAACGGGACGTCGTTGGCCTGACTTGGTGCGGCGAGCAGGGGGCAATGCGCCTAGATCTCTTGGCTGAGTTATTTTCACAGATTGAGGGCACTTCGGTATCGGTAGATGCAGCTCGAAAAACAAGTGGCCGTTGGATCGAGAAAGGCTGGGCGGTAAGGCGCACCATCTTGCAAGGTGAGCCTCCCTACCTTTGGCTGACTGCCTCAGGAATGAAACAGGTCGGATTGGGCTTTGTTGCGGGAGATCCGCCGCTCGCTACGTTGCAGCATAACTGCGATGTAAGTTTTATTAGGCTTCAGATTCTTAAGCAAGAGCCCACGTCTAAATGGCGCAGCGAACGTGAAATCCGCTCGGTTATGCCACCAAGAAAGAAGGATCTGTCTTCGTCTCACGTTCCAGACGGAGAGGTAATTCTTACCGATGGTCGCATAATTGCAATTGAGCGAGAGAGGGTGGCCAAAACAGTTGAACGCACGAAGCACATACAACTTGGCCTTCTCTCAAGGCGTTATGACTATGACACCGGACAAGACCACATCACAAAACTGTCGCAACCCCGGTATGCCCAGGTTATTTACTATGCATCACCGGAATCATTTACCGTCGTTACTAAGGCATCACTGGAGTTGCCAGATGACCTGAGAGCGAGACTCAAAGTGTTCCTGTGGCAGCGATGAAGATGTCTTCGGGGAAAGTCCGAGACGAATCTATGTGGCCACTGCCGGTAATTGTTCGGCCTAGGGGGGCACGCGAAATTATTTGGGTGATTGCTTTGATCACGATAGTTGTCTTTGCACTTGAGATAGCAGGGGGTGCCTACTCATTTTGCGCGATAGTAGCTGCAACGGTTTTCACTCGACCGAGTCAGCGAACGCAAGTCAAAGTGATGATTTGCTATTTCCTAATCGGGTTGATCTGGTGCTCGCTATCTAGAGGACTTATGGAATATCCAAAGCAGCTTATTGACGTTATCAGATGGTCATCTGGCACTGACCAAAGTATCTGGAGCCTATTATTACGAATTTGTATCGTACTTCCTTATGCGGAATTTGCACTGATTACCGTTTTGTCTTATGACTGCAGGTGGGTGGATCGAAAGCGAGTAGATGATCGCCTTTGGAAGCGTCAAACCAACAGACGCAAGCAAGCCTTGAGGAATTGGCATAGCCAACACTTTGTGAATGAAGTGGGAAATTGAGAGCCATACTCGGCACCGTATTAGACGGCGACATGATCTCCATGACCACTGTCATCGGTCGGTGCGCAATTGGCAGAGTATACGGATTTGGCATCTCATGGGATCAAATGGTGAGGCACGCAGTCATTATCGGCGGCACTGGGACAGGTAAGACAGTGACTCAAATGCGATTAGTAGCCAGTTTTATGGCGCTGAGTTTGGCGAACCCTGACGAACCCCCAATTCGGATTATTTTCATCGATGCAAAAGGACTCGCGAGCGAAAGCTCAAGAGCATTTTTAAAGATTGCCGATGGTAGAGGCTATCAACGCATCAAAATCTGGCCGGAAGAACCGCTAGACGGATTTCAAGGGAGTGCTATCCAACTCCGCGAGAGATTGAGTAGCCTTTTCAATGCAGGTGAGAGCGTCTTTCACCATGCAGAATCCGTAGCGATGCTTGACCTCGCGCTAAAGGCTGGGGAGACCCCCCGTTCACTTCAATCCGTTATAGACAGAGTTAAGCCAGGGGCTACAGAGAAGCTCTATGCGGGCATCGCCACAGTCGATGCCTTGATTGAAAAACAAGCCGCATCGAGCTTCTCAAATAGTCAATGGAATTCGCTCTACTTGAGATTGAGAGCGCTGCAAGCCACAGTTGGGGATCGTCTAGACAGTTCGATAAATTCTTGGTCGCTTGAATCAACGGATGCGGCGTGGATTAGCATCCCAGGAACGAGCTCTCCACAAACTGCGAGCGACATTGCTTCTTGGCTTCTAGCAATGCTAGGCGAATTAGCAGCGAAAAATGAAGAAAGAAAAACCCTAGTAATTCTGGACGAATTTAGCGCAGTCGGGGGTGATCAAAGAGCCAGCAAGTTGGCTGCTGGACTTGTTGAGAGAACTCGATCCGCCGGAATGGCAATCATTCTCGGGTCCCAAACGGTTGAAAGTTTGGGAGATTCCGCTGTTCGAATACTGCAAACTGCCGGAACTGTTATAGGGCATCGGAATTCTTCTCCTGAAGACATTTGCAAACTTGCGGGAACTATTGATGTTTGGGAAGACACCCATGAACTAACCTCAAGCGGAGGGCGACTAGCTTCAAGCGGTCGAATGCAACAACAGTTTAGAGTATCCCCTGAACTCGTACGGAATCTGCCGGTCGGAGAATGTGTAATTATCACAGCAGGTCGGTGGGCACACATTGGAGTTTCGAACCCGATTATCCAATAAATGAAAGAGGAAGCTTTTCCTTCGGAAGTAAAGTACTTGTATCAACGGTCGGTGGTGCTAATCGCAGTCTCAAAGAATTAGACAAAACCAACTATTGGTAGTTTAAAGGCCTAAATCTGCTGGATTGGCTCTCTAACCCCCTAAAATCGAGACCCCGCAGGAATTCTCTCGCCAGAAAGTTGGTTTTTAGATAATGGTTCGGAAATCCAGTGAGCAGCCGACGATCAAAAACATTCATGATGTGCTTTGGCTGCTTTCCTCTACCGCGGAATCAAACCGAGAAAAAGGCGATCGATTCGAGAACCTGATTAAGCACTTCTTATTGACTGATTCTCTATGGGAGAGAAAATTCTCAGAAGTGTATCTTTGGGGGGAATGGCCTGATCGGGGTAATTCACCAGATGTAGGTATCGATTTGGTTGCAAAGGATCGTGAATCGGGTGAATTAACTGCCATTCAATGCAAATTCTACGACCCTGAACATACTCTGGACAAAGCTGACCTTGATTCATTTTTTACCGCATCCGGTAAAACCGATTTTGCGGCCCGCATAGTCGTAAGCACTACGGACAAATGGAGCAAACATGCTGAAGATGCACTTGAAAAGCAGCAGATACCAGTCTTACGTATAAGAGTTGGTGACCTTGACTCCTCAAGTATTGACTGGTCGTCATATGTGGTCGGAGTAGAAAATAAACTTAAAAGGAAGAAGAAATATGACCTTCGACCACACCAGAAAATTGCGCATACAAAAGTGGTCGACGGATTAAGGGCTGCTGATAGAGGCCAATTAATTATGGCGTGTGGTACCGGAAAAACTTTTACGTCACTAAAAATTGCAGAGACGATGGTGCCAACTAATGGAATGGTTCTATTCCTAGTTCCATCAATTTCGCTGCTTTCACAAACGTTAAAAGAATGGTCCGTTCAGTCACAGAGAGAATTAAGAGCCTTTGCCGTTTGTTCAGATACCAAAGTAGGAAAGCGATCCAATGTTAGTGAAGATATCGGACCGAGCGACCTTGCCTATCCAGCTACTACAAATGCACAAAAACTCTTCTCAAAATTGGGTGAGAAAATAGTCGATGAAAAACTAACAGTTGTATTTAGTACGTATCAATCAATAAATGTAATCGCTGAAGCGCAAAAGAAAGGTCTCCCTGATTTTGATCTTGTTATCTGTGATGAGGCACACCGCACGACGGGTGTAACACTCGCAGATGAGGATGAGTCCTACTTCGTAAAAATTCATGATAACTCATTCATCAAGAGTAAAAAACGCCTTTACATGACTGCAACACCTAGAATCTATGAGGACGGAAGCAAAAGTCAGGCACAGGAAGCCAATGCAACTTTGGCATCGATGGATGACACGACTGTATTTGGTAAGGAATTGCATCGGTTAGGTTTCGGCGAGGCCGTGTCCAAGGATCTTTTAAGTGATTACAAGGTACTAGTTCTAGCGGTAGATGAGTCTTACATCAGCCGCGTTTTCCAATCTCAACTCGCAGATGAAAATCACGAATTGAATCTTGAAGATGCTGCCAAAATTGTGGGTTGCTGGAATGGATTGGCGAAGTATCGATTAGAGGCCAATGCATCTGACCTGATAAATCCCATGAGACGAGCCGTGGCATTCGCAAGATCAATCAAGGAATCCGAAAAAGTGGTCAGTCTTTTTTCCGAGGTCATTGATCAGTATCGAGTTTCCCTTGGTGACACAGAGTCGCTCAGAATCCAGGCAGCCCACGTAGATGGCACGTTTAATGCACTTAGGCGAAACGCCAAGTTAGATTGGCTAAAGGAAGATGTCCCTGATGCTGAAAATATCTGCAGAATATTGTCGAATGCAAGATGTCTTTCTGAGGGAGTTGATGTGCCGGCATTGGATGCCGTCATCTTTTTAAATCCTCGAAACAGCGTCGTTGATGTAGTGCAATCCGTTGGACGTGTGATGAGAAAACATGAAGATAAGACAACGGGCTACGTGATTCTTCCAATAGGAGTTCCTTCAGATATGAAGCCGGAGGATGCACTGGCGGATAACAAAAAATATAAAGTCGTCTGGCAGGTTTTGCAAGCGTTGAGAGCTCACGATGATCGATTTAATGCCATGATCAACCAAATTGATTTGAATAGAAACAAGAATGAGATGCTTCAAGTGATTGGCGTCGGAGGGGGAATCGACCAAAATGGCACCGATTCATCCTCAGGAGCTACTCAACAAATGTTTCACTTTCCTCAGATTGCAGAGTGGCGAGAAGCTATTTACACAAAGATCGTCCAGAAAGTGGGGGACCGACGTTATTGGGAAGATTGGGCACAAGATGTTGCTCAGATTGCAGAACGTCACATAATCCGCATCGAAACTCTTCTTGAAAATCCTAAATCGAAAGCGTCACGAGAATTTTCTATATTTCTTAAAGGATTGAAGGATAATCTGAATGAAAGTATTACTCGGGAAGATGCCGTTGAGATGTTGGCCCAACACATGATTACAAAACCTGTATTTGATTCAATCTTCGAGAAATATTCGTTTACCGAGCACAATCCCGTTTCGCAGGTAATGCAAAATATGCTTGAACTGTTATCTGGTCAAGCACTGGACAAAGACGCGGAAACTCTGGAAGCTTTCTACGCCAGTGTCCGGCTCCGAGCAGAAGGAATTGACAACTCTGCGGGGAAGCAGCGAATCATTACTGAACTTTATGAGCGCTTTTTCAAGTTGGCTTTCCCAAGAACAGCAGAGCGCTTGGGGATTGTTTACACTCCTTTAGAAATTGTAGATTTCATCATCAATTCGGTTGAGTATGTGCTCCAAGATCAATTCAATTCCTCTCTTTCCGAAGAGGGAGTACATGTACTTGATCCCTTTACGGGAACCGGGACATTCATCACTCGACTTCTCCAAAGTGGACACATTTCCGAGAATGATTTAGCTCGAAAATTCTTGTCGGAACTACACGCGAACGAGATAATTTTATTGGCATATTACATAGCCGCCATCAACATTGAATCAACTTATAATGAAATTGTCGGCGGAGAATACAAACCGTTTACGGGAATAGTTTTAACTGATACTTTTCAAATGTTTGAAGCGGACGACACAATGGATAATCTCGTTTTCACTCAGAATAATGAACGTGTCGAAAAGCAAAAACACACAGAGATCCGTGTCGTGCTGGGAAATCCGCCGTATTCGGCTGGTCAAAAGGACGCAAATCAGGACAATCAAAATATGAAGTATTCGGATCTCGATGGTTTGATATCAAATACTTATGTAAAGAAGTCTTCGTCAAAAACTCGTACTTCAGTTTACGACTCCTATTTTAGGGCGTTCCGTTGGGCTAGTAGCAGAATCAATCAAAGTGGAATTGTTTGCTTTGTGACGAATGGTTCTTGGATTGACTCCAATTCCGCGGATGGATTCAGGAAGTCCCTCACGGAAGAGTTCACTAGCATTTATGTCTTCAATCTAAGGGGGAATCAAAGAACGCAAGGTGAGTTATCTCGCAAAGAGGGCGGAAAGATATTTGGAGCTCAAAGTAGAACTCCCGTTGCTATTACGCTTTTGGTGAAAAACCCTGAAGTAACAACTAGAGGCGAAGTCAAATACTTTGATATTGGTGATTATCTGTCTCGAGAAGAGAAGTTAAAATTGATTGGAAATTTCGGTGATGTTTCGCAGATTCCGTGGCAATCCATTGCTCCAAATGCGGAGAGCGATTGGATCAATCAACGAGATGAAAAATATAATGAATTCTTACCTTTAGGTGACCGCGATGCAAAGGGTAAGGAGAGCGAAACAATTTTTACTACTTTTACTCGAGGGTTAATGACCAGTCGAGATTCTTGGAGCTATAACTTTTCTAAAAATGCACTGATATCCAATATGAGTCGGATGACCGAGAACTACAATGCCATTCTTGAGGAGTTTTCAAGAAATGGTGGCTCTCACAAGGAGTATATTCGAAGTGATAAAAGTCAAATTTCTTGGGTAGCTAACCTGATCGATGACCTTGAAAAGAAAAAGCCAGCGCATTTTGATGCAAGCGAGATTAGGCTTGGAAACTATCGGCCATTCACAAAGATGTGGGTATACACCCAGCGCCAAATGATTTGGAGTCCGTATCGAACGTTACAAATGTTTCCTAAGGGCTCGGAAAATATCGTGATCAACATTACGGGGCCTGGAGCGGCAGTCCCATTCTCAGCGCTAGCTCTAGACGTACTCCCCAACTACCACTCTATGGACACCGGACAAGCGTTTCCTTTGTGGAATTACTCCACCTCGGATGAGTTGAATTCGCAATTGGTACTAGGACTTGAAGCTCAGCCACTTAAGTCCGAGGCCATTTCCAATTGGGCCTTAGAGATATTCAGGAAAACATATGGAGACAACATCACCAAGATTGATATTTTCCATTATGTCTATGGAATTCTTTCTTGTCCAGAATACGTGTCACGATTCGGTACCGAGTTAAAGAAGATGGCACCAAGGATTCCACTGGCTGAAGATTTTTGGTCTTTCAGTAATGCCGGCAATGAGCTTATGCAGTTACATATTGGTTACGAAAAATTGACCCCATACGAGCCTGAAATCCAACGGACTTCGGCCGAGACAGATCCGAACAAAATCTATAAAGTTGGAAAACTTCGATATGGAAAATCTAAGGATAAAACCACAATAGTCTTCAATTCACATCTCACTTTAAAGAATATACCGCTTGAAGTTTACGAATTTCTAGTAGATGGGAAGAGTCCAATAGATTGGATTGTTGATCGGTATGAATCTAGAGTGGATGCCGACACCCAACTACTAAACGATCCAAATACTTATTCCAATGATCCAAAGTACGTCTTTGATTTGATATGTAAGCTGATAACACTCAGCCTAGAGACAAATCAAATTCGCAGTAGTTTGCCAGCTATTAAAGAAATTTCTCGCACAAAGTGAGTCGACTAAATTCGACTTTGTTCGCTTAAAACACCCAACCTTGTTCTTGGGCTAATCCGATGACATTTATACACGGAACACCGAGGGCAGTGCACACGTCTGGGATTTTTGGCTTAGCAAGATTTCCACTCGATAACTCCATGGTTACAACTGTCAGGCTCCTGGCCTTTGCCAGGGCTATAACCCATGGATCAGCAGCATTTCGACCTTTTTGGCTCCCTAACATTTTTTCGCTTAGACCCAAGACATCCTTTAGTGCAAGCTGGACGTCCTCTTCAGCCGCTATAAACATTTTTTTCCTAATCCTTGCCCAGCGACAAAGTTCGTCATCACGTTTTTCAAGTTCTAAGAAAACTTCGTCAATCGCGACGGCCTCACCAGACTCGATTAGCCCCTCATATCTATCCCAAAAAGTTCCAAAGATGTGGCGCGGATAAGTATCATTCCATGGCTGCATTAAGGCGCTTGTGTCCAGAGAATAAGCCACTTTCAGTCACTCGAACCTTTTACCGCTTTTGACAATCCGGACAGGGATGAAACTTTGGCATTTAAAAATGAAGCTGCCGTGTAAGAGTCAATTACTCGACCTGTGTAGGCTTCCATAATCAAGCGCACGTAACCTTTCCCGAGATTGCGCACGTGCGTCTTGTAGTAGTCACCTGATGGCTTCTTTTGCGTTCGCGCTTCGCCAGATTCCGCATAAAGTTCTAACCATTCTGCGCGCCTACGTTCGTAAAGTTGCTGAGATGCTTTTCCAACTTCCAATAATCGTCGAAGGGTGGTCTCGGCACTAACTCCAAATTTCTTAGATAAGAGCAGGACTTCCTGCTCTGTCCAGTTCGAGTAGTTATCAGGCACTTCAGCCACCATCGGGTCCTGGAGTAGTAATGCTCGTGGTATGAGTATGGCTGCCGCAATCGCATTGCATCTAGCCTCAAGTTTGCGATCCACGGTTGCTGGCCGTTCTAAGATTCTCTGATCGCAAAGTCCGCCCGCGTTCAGTAGTAAGTGGGCGTATTCATGGAGTAGCGAAAAGACTCGACCGTTCCAAGCATCTTTCCCATTAACCATAACAATCGGCAGTTCTTCGCCATAGATTGAAAATCCACGCATTTCCTTTACCAATACTCCGTCAGAGGTCAGGACGAGCACCCCTAGAGCCTCAAGACTAGATGCCCAAAATCCAAATCGTTCATAACCCTTAGTACTCACAGGGTTGGCAAATAGGCTATTTGCAAAGATTATTTCCCTTGCGGAAGTTGCAAGCGCCTCATCATTTGCTGCACGGATTCTCCATTCGCGTGAAGGTTCCTCACCAAGCATTTGCATTATTTCTAGTGCCGAATCTCTTTGCTCTCTCGCTCGTCTGAATTCGGAATGCAATTCTGGTGTCCAGATCTCATTTACTTCCCCATCTAGTCGACGGAAATCTCGCATTGCGTCCCAGCCTTGTGGCGGGTTAGCGAGGTAAAAAAATGCCGAAGGGCGGCGATAAATTCGGGCAAGATTGCGCAGTTGCGCCATGCTGGGATAGTCGAGACCGGCTTCCCAAGATTCCAATTTTGAGACTTTTATCCCCAATTTTGTGGAAGCCCCTTGAATAGAGAAGGCCATCGATTCTCTTGCCCAAATCAAAAGCTTTGGATTACAGAGGGCTGGAGGGGTTCGGCTACTCATTTTGTCTTTACGATTAAATGAGGACTGGCGCACATTCCCCAAACTTAACTGAAGTTATTGCAATTTGGGGAGAGGAGAAGGTCAACGTCTTCCATGCGTAGTCGATAAGGGCAGTAGAGAGCGAATGGCAAGGATCGAGAGCCGGCCGAACGGAACAACTACTGGAGCTCATTTGAGTTCAGGATGAAGAAACCAAGGGGGACACCCCGCCGATACTGATTCCAGATGCGGACTTTACGAAGTCGGCATCTGCACGGTGCAATTTTTCTACACCTAATTCCTTCGCCACAAGCGCGGTATCTACTCGATGCGCCCCCGAGGTAATCACTAGCAGCGGTCGCCCATCAGGGAGTTTAAAGACTATTGAGGAGGCAATTTGACCGACCTCAATGCCGAGCGCCGCTGCAGCCTCGGCCGCAGATCGGGCGCTGTCGCTCAAGATTCGAACTTCTCCGGAAATATTTCGCTCCCGCATCTCAGCGGTGATTCGCTTTACCGAGGGATTTTTTAAGACCTCTTCCATGATGGGGAGTTTACTTTGTAAGTTAAGACTTAAGCGAAGGTTTCGGACCCGTTCACCTGCGCGTTAGTCCTGCTCCACGTTGTAGCAGTTGGGTTCGGACATGACAAAGTTCATAAACTCTCACCGATATATCTCAAACGTGGCGAACAAGAGCTCCCGCGTTGTTATGGCAGTTGTTGTGGGCGCCTCCTTCCTCTTCGGAGTTGCCACCCTCACCTCTTCTGCTACCGCTGCGACTAAGACCGCCGCTAGCACCTCAGCGCTTCCTAAGGTGAAGCACATCTGGTACATCATCATGGAGAACAAGTCCTACGATGCAACCTTTACTGGTCTCAATAACAACACATATCTTTGGAAGACCCTCCCATCACAAGGGACCTTGTTAACAAATTACTATGGAACCGGCCACTACAGCCAAGATAACTACACCGCCTTGGTCTCAGGTCAGGCTCCGCTCTATGACCAACAGCTTGATAGTCCTACTTATAAGGACGCCGCTGGATCAGTCATCACCGATAAGTCAGATCCAAACTATGGTCAATTTAAGGCAGCCGGAGATCCATACACACTGCAGGGTTCGGTTTATCCATCCTCAGTTCAAACAATCTTTAACCAACTCACTGCAGCCAATGTAAGTTGGAAGGCATATGCACAAGATCTCGGAAACACTGATTCAAGTGGAGCGCCGCACTCTGTAACTGCTTGCGGAGCACCTGGAACTGATCCAACGAACTCTCCAGTTGCCAACCCTGGTGGCGCAAACGCCACCGATCAATATGTGGCTAAGCACTTCCCACTTCCTTGGTTCCACTCGATCATTGATAATGCAGCAACAATGTGCGACTCATCGCACGCTGCAAATCTCTTTGATCCAGCCAATGGTCTCTATCAGGATTTGAAGAGCGAGAGCACAACACCTGCCTTCTCTTGGATCTCACCAAACAACTGCTCAGATGCTCACGATGCTGTCTGCTATGGCAACAACCTCTCAGGTGGTTGGATCGATCCAAATACACCTGCCGCTCCGCTTAATTACACCGGCGGCCTCTATGCAGGAGATCTCTTCCTCGAGCACATCATCCCTGAAATCCAGGCCTCACCTGCATTCAAGGACAATGGCTTGATCATCGTCTCATTCGATGAAGGCTTCCCT
>Ga0007858_1000226_pt1 | contig 20146 bp, 19 predicted proteins | sample CryBogCBH08Aug08_FD_71211 | JGI IMG/M metagenome (GOLD analysis project Ga0007858, IMG submission 71211) | Freshwater microbial communities from Crystal Bog, Wisconsin, USA - CBH08Aug08 | ecosystem: Environmental > Aquatic > Freshwater > Lake | place: Crystal Bog, Wisconsin, USA | collected...
GTCGTGGTGGAGCCGTGACTTCTTTACGGTGTCACTTCGCCCCTCGGCGATGCCGTCGACCACCAAGTAGCGAGTCGCGGCTATTCGATCTTTCTCCACAGCGGGGCGGGGAGATGGCGCAGAACAGCGAAGACGTAGGCCAACACGGGCGGACTCGTGATGATGCGCTTGTGAGATGACAATCCCTTCACTGCCACGTCGGCCACTTCGTCGACGCCCGTCGTGAACGGCGCTTCTTTGAGCCCCGTTGTCATCTTGCTGCGAACGAAACCAGGTCGAAGGATCTGCAGAGTGACACCGGTGCCGAGCAACGAATCGGCGAGGCCTTCACACAAGCGATCGAGACCCGCTTTGGCTCCGCCGTACAGGAAGTTTGAACGGCGCACCCGAATCGCGGCTACCGAGCTGATCACCATGATTCGTCCGGTGCCTTGAGCCACCATCCGACGTCGGATTTCCGCGAGGGCCGCGACCGGCCACGAGAAGTTCACGGCCGCCATTCGAGCGGCCGCCTCCGCGTCGTTCTCATCGGCATCTTGATCACCGAGTAGTCCAACGGCAATGAGCACGAGATCAACCGGTGCGCCCACCGCGTCAAAAGCTGCGGACACAGTGGCGCGGGCGTTGGCAGGATCTTCGGCGTCAAAGACCACCGTCGGAACGGCGGTCGCCCCCCACTGCGAGCACTGTTCGGAGGCCGCGTGTAGCGAGTCGGCATTGCGACCGGCGAGGACGACCGTGCGCGTTCTTTGGGCAATGAGTCGCTTGACGATCGCTTGGGCGATGTCGGAGGTGCCCCCCAGCACGATGACGTTCTGCGGCTGTCCGAAGGCGTTGTCCACTATTCCTACTTTCCAATGAGTTCAAGGCGACGAGCGAGATCGCTCGTGAGTTTGCGTTCGGGATCAATCTGCGCCTGAATTCGACGGAATTCGGGCAGCCGCGGATACATCGCGGCGGCTTTGGCGGGGTCGAGACGGGCATCCTTCGCGAAGTAGATCCGGCCCCCGACGGCGAGCACGAGCTCATCGAGTTGATCCAGGATGCCCGGTAACTTGCTCGGACCGACGGGCAGATCCAGCGCCAAGGTCCACCCGGGCATCGGAAAGCTCAACGGGCCAGGATTGCCCGCGCCGAATCGCTTCAGTACGGCGAGGAAACTCGGAACTCCTGAACTCGAGAGTCGGTCAATGGCCGTCGTGACGGTATCGCCAGCTTCGTCGGGAACGGCGAACTGGTACTGCACAAATCCCTTGCGACCGTAGAAACGATTCCAATCCTTCACGCCGTCAAGCGGGTGAAAGAAAGTACTGAGAGTCTTGGGCGCGCGTTCTTCGTGTGACGGGGCCTTGCGAAACCAGGCTTCGTTGAAGATCTTGATAGACAGCGGGTTCAGGATGCCGCTCGGCGCATTGAACGGCACCGCCAGTTTCGGTGGCGTCGGACCCTGGAGACGCAGCTCCTTCACGTCGGCCGCGGTGGCGTGATTACCCCGCTCCAGGATGGCGCGACCCATGGAGGCGCCCTTGGTCATGCAGTCAACCCACGCCACCGAGTAGTTGTAGTGAACGTCTCCGGTGAGCATGGCGTCCATCACCGAATCGAGGTTCTTGTGGCGATCAGTGTCAACGAGAACGCGATCGGTCTCAATCTTTCGCATTTGCAGCGTGATTTCGGTGACCACGCCCGTGAGGCCCATGCCGCCCATGGTCGCCCAGAACAGATCCGCGTCCTGTTCGGGCGTCACCGTGCGCGCGCCCACCGGCGTGACCAAGCGCATGGAGCGCACGTGATTTCCGAACGACCCGTCTTTGTGGTGGCCCTTGCCGTGCACGTCGGCGGCCACGGCGCCGCCCATCGTGACCTGTCGGGTTCCGGGAGTGACCGGAACGAACCAACCTTGCGGCATCGTGACGCTCAAAAGTTCATCAATGGAGACGCCCGCGCCCACCGTCACCAACCCGTCGGCGTCAACGGGGGAGATGCCGCGCAATGAACGATTGTCGAGAACCAGACCTCCGCCCAATTGGGCGGCGTCGCCGTAGCTTCGGCCGAGGCCGCGCGCGATCACGTGAGTTGACGTGGCGAGATGAGTAATGACGTCCGCCTCCGACGTGGGCGAGACGACGTCAGCGACGCTGGGAGCCGTGCGACCCCAACCATTGAGTACGACCTTGGTCATCGATAAATTCCAATCCCCAGAAGGATGACCCACGTCAGGCCCAGGATCTGGATGACGCGATCTTCGAGAACGAGGTCCTCGGGGGCCCCGCCGCCGCCGCCTTCAAGGAGGCGGAGAATATGCAAGATAGCGAGCACCACCGGTACGACGGAGATTTCAATCGCGACGACGTGGTGATGGATCGAAGATAGGCCGGCCGTGCTGGTGTCAAAAGCCCAGAGGCAGTACCCGAGAACCACGGCGGTGGCGGTGAGGGTAAGCGCCGAGTTCAGGAAGTTCTCGCCGTACTCGGTGAGTACGGCGCGGTGTTCACCGGCGCCCGCGCCGAGTCGGTGCACCTCGGCTGATCGCTTTCCGACGACGAGGAACATGGCGCCGAAGGAAATCACGACCAAGAACCACTTCGACACGTACAGGTGGTTGGCGGTGGCACCCGAAATAGCTCGGAGGAAGAATCCGCTCGCTACGGAGGCCATTTCAATCACCGCGATCTTCTTCACGCCGTAGACGTAGGCGAACGAGTTGGCGATGTAAATCCCGATAATCAAGAGCAGGGGACCGTTCCAACCATCTACCTGGGTAACGGCGAGACCAATAATGGCGAACGTGAACCCCAAGAAAACTGCCAACTTCGGCTTGACCTGGCCCGCGGCAATGGCCCGCCGGCGCTTCTTCGGGTGGTGGCGATCAGCTTCGATGTCACGAGCGTCATTGAGCATGTACACGCCCGATGCCGCGAGACAGAAGGCGACGAAGGCAATGAGGCAGTGGACCAGAACGTGCCAGTGGAGCACGACGCCCGCGGCCATCGGAGCCAAAAAGACCAGCCCATTCTTGACCCATTGGCGAGGTCGCATTGCTGAAATGACCGCCCGCAGGGGTCCCCGCATTGGAATCGCGTCATCCACGTCCTTCACGCTACTGCGCTCAGGCCGGTAACCCGAAAATACTTTGTCATTTCCGCATTCATTTCGCGTCTGATTTACGACGCATTGTCACTGGTGCACTTCTCGTATTGGAGGAACGAACGGAGGGCTGCGCTGAGGGTCGTATGCTTATGCGCCGATGGAGCGAACGTACCGAGTCGTTGTGGCGAAGCCTGGTCTGGACGGGCACGATCGCGGCGCAAAAGTGATTGCGCGCGCCTTGCGTGACGCCGGTTTCGAGGTGGTCTACACGGGACTGCATCAAACGCCGGAACAAATTGTTCAGGCCGTGGTCCAAGAAGACGCCGACGCGCTCGGTCTCTCCTTGTTGTCGGGTGCCCACCTGGTGCTCGTTCCTCGTGTTGTCGAACTATTGGCCGCACAAGGTCGCGAGGACGTCCTGCTCTTGGTGGGTGGCATCATCCCCGAAGACGACATTCCCGTGCTCGAAGCAGCTGGGGTCGCTCGCGTGTTCACCCCCGGCTCACCATTGGCCGAAATCGGTACGTGGCTCGAGCAAGCGCTCGACGAGCGCGAACATTCCGCATGAATCACAGAGCGCGCGCCGCTGGCGCGCGTTGAGAGAAAAGAGTAGAAGTGGACCTCTTCGAATATCAGGGGAAGCAGTACTTTGCCCAGTTCGGGATTCCGGTGTCGCCAGGTGGCGCGGCGGACACGGTGGACGAAGCCGTCGCCGTTGCCGAAAAGGTGGGGTACCCCGTTGTCGTGAAGGCGCAGGTCAAGGTCGGTGGTCGCGGCAAGGCCGGCGGCATCAAGCTCGCCGACAATATTGACGAGGTCCGTCTCCACGCGGGCAACATCCTCGGAATGGATATCAAGGGTCACGTGGTCCACCACTTGTGGATCGAGCGCTCCAGCGACATCCAAAAGGAGTACTACGCCTCATTCACGCTGGACCGACCGAACAAGACGCACCTCGGCATGTTGAGCGCCCAAGGTGGCGTGGACATCGAGGAAGTCGCCGCTTCGAACCCCGACGCGATCGCCATGCTCTCCATTGATCCGGTGCGTGGGCTCGACCTCGAAACGGCTCGCCGTTGGGTGCAGGAAGCGTCACTCGATGAGGTGGCTCGTGAGCAGGCGGCGGAACTTTTGGTCAAGCTCTACGAGTGCTACACCAAGGGTGACTGCGACCTCGCCGAGATCAACCCATTGATTCTGACGACCGAGAACAAGGTTCACGCGCTCGACGCGAAGGTGACGTTGGATGAGAACGCGTCGTATCGCCACCCCGAATGGGAAGCCTTCCGCGCCACGGAGACCGAAGACCCCCGCGAGAAGATGGCGAAAGAAAAGGGCCTCAACTACATCGGTCTCGATGGAACCGTGGGCATTATCGCGAACGGCGCCGGACTCGCGATGTCGACGCTGGACGTCGTCAATCAGGTCGGTGGGTCGGCGGCGAACTTCCTCGACATCGGTGGCGGAGCCAACGCCGACGTGATGGCTGCCGCCCTGGAAGTCATTAACGCCGACCCGAAGGTGAAGGCGATCTTCGTCAACATTTTTGGTGGCATCACGCGCGTCGACGAGGTCGCCAAGGGTGTCCTCGAGGCGTTGAACCGTGTCACGATCTCGAGCCCGATTGTGCTCCGTCTCGACGGCACGAACGCGGTCGAAGGTCGCGCAATTCTCGCGTCGCACCTGAACGAGCGATTGATCACTGAACCCACCATGCTGGACGCCGCTCGTCGTGCCGTCGGCTTGGCCAACGCGTAAGGAGTCGTACAGAACATGAGCATTTTCGTTGACGAAAACACCAAAGTCATTGTCCAGGGTTTGACCGGAGGACAGGGCCGCTTCCACGGTCTTCGGAACCGCGATTACGGCACGAAGATTGTCGGTGGCGTGACGCCCGGTAAGGGTGGTACCGACGTGGACGGCATCCCCGTCTTCAACTCCGTCAAAGAAGCGGTCGCCGCGACGGGGGCTACGGCTTCCTTCGTTTCGGTTCCGCCGAAGTTCGCCGCGGCCGCCATTTTGGAGGCAGCGGAAGGTGGCATCACGTTCATTGTGTGCATCACCGAAGGCATTCCCGCCCACGACGAAGCCGTGACCTACAACCGACTCGTCGAAGATTTCCCTGGTGTGCGTTTGCTCGGACCGAATTGTCCCGGCATCATCAGCCCCGGGAAATGCAATATCGGTATCACGTCGGGTGACATTGCACTGCCCGGTGGGCCGGTGGGCATCGTGTCGCGTTCGGGAACCTTGACCTACCAGGCGCTCCACGAGTTGAGCCAGCAAGGCATTGGACAGACCACGTGCGTGGGTATTGGTGGCGACCCGGTGCCGGGCACCAACTTCATCGACTGCCTCGCCGCATTCGAAGCCGACCCCGAGACCAAGGCCGTGATGATGATCGGTGAAATCGGTGGTTCCGAAGAGGAGCGTGCTGCGGACTGGATCAAGGCGAACATGACCAAGCCGGTCGTGAGCTACATCGCCGGTGTGACCGCGCCTCCTGGACGCAAGATGGGTCACGCGGGAGCCATCATCTCGGGGTCGAAGGGTACTGCTCAGGCCAAGATGGACGCGCTCGCCGCGGCGGGTGTGCACGTGTGCTTGAACCCCACCGAAGCGGGCGAAAAGATGGTCAAAATCGTCAAGGGCCTCTAAGCCCTTGGTCCACGTGCGGCTCTGCGTTCTGGTTTCGGGATCGGGGACGATTCTCGAATCGATGCTCGCCGCGGGCGTGGACATTGCGCTGGTCGGAGCTGACCGTGAGTGTCGGGCGGTGTCGGTGGCAACCGACGCCGGGATCGAGGCGTTCGTGCTGGACCGTTCGGACTACGGCGGCTTTTCGTCTTCGTTCGATCGCGAGGCGTATACCCGAGCGTTGTCGGAGTATCTGGTCGCCAGAGACATTGACCTTGTGGCCATGGCGGGCTTCGGAACGATTACGACAGCGTTATTCCACGAGGCATTTCCTGAGCGAGTTCTGAACACTCATCCGAGTCTTCTGCCCGCCTTCAAGGGTTGGCACGCCGTTCGCGACGCCCTCGCGGCGGGCGCGACGGAGACGGGATGCACTGTCCACATAGCGACCGCGCAACTCGATGATGGACCGATCTTGGCGCAGCGCGTCGTGCCGATCGACGCCGATGATGATGAAGCGTCGCTGCACGAGCGCATCAAGTCTGTCGAGCGCGCGCTCTATCCCGAAGTGGTTCTCGCCGCGCGCGACGCGTTAGCGCGCGGAGAGTCAATTGCGACTCTTCAGATCTCGCCCACGGAGAGGTAACGCACCGAGCAGTGCCGGTGTCGCTGGGCGATTCTGCGAACCACGAGAACTAAGGTGGAGTAACTGCCATCACGGAAAGGGCCCCATGAGAGCGCTGCTGAGTGTCTGGGATAAGACCGGACTCGTCGAGTTCGCGCGAGGCTTGGAGAAGCTGGGCATTGAACTAATTGCCTCCGGGGGCACCGCGACGGAACTGACGTCGGCGGGTATTGCCCATCGCGACGTGAGTGAGGTCACGGGGTCCCCCGAGATGTTGGGTGGGCGCGTGAAGACACTGCACCCCAAGATCCACGGCGGGATTCTCGCGGATCGAGCTCGCGACGAACATGTGGCCGACTTGGTCGCCAACGACATCACGCCCATCGATCTTGTGATCTGCAATTTGTATCCGTTCCTCACTGACCCGTCGGTTGAACTGATCGACATAGGTGGTCCGACAATGGTGCGCGCTGCAGCAAAAAACCACCAGCACGTCGGCGTTCTGACGAGCCCCTCGCAATACGACGACGTGTTGGCGGAACTCATCGAGGATGGACATCTTTCCGACGCCACGCGACACGCACTCGCGCGAGCGGCGTTCGCTCATACCGCGGCCTACGACGCGTCGATTGTCGCGTGGTTTGATCGCGGCGGCGTGATCGGACCGGTGCCCGAAGGGGCCGACGCCATTGTTCCGCCGACTCTTCACCTCACCCTCGAGCGGGCAGACGTCGTGAGGTACGGAGAGAACCCGCACCAGGTCGGTGCTCGTTACCGACTCGCCGGCGCTTCCACGTGGTGGGACGAAGTTGAAAAGCACGCCGGGACGGCGCTGAGCTACCTCAACCTTTTTGACGCGGACGCCGCGTGGCGACTCGTGCACGAGCTGTCCGACGATGCGGGTGGAGCACCCGCGGTTGCGATCATCAAGCACGCCAATGCTTCGGGCGCCGCCATTGGCGACAGCTTCGCTGATGCCTTTAGTAAAGCGCTCGCGGCCGACCCCACGAGTGCGTTCGGTGGCATTGTCGCCATTGGCGGCGAGCTCAACGAGGAACTCGCCACGATCATCGCGGCCGGTCCGCAGGCCGACGTCATCATTGCCGCGTCCTTTACGCCTGAGGCGATTGCGACGCTGGTCGCTCGACGCAAGGCCACGCGACTACTGAGTGCACCACGTCCCGAACCTCTCTCACTGTCAGTTCGTACCTTCGGCGCCATGGCCCTTGTACAGAACGCGGACGAACTCGAAGCGGCACCGTCGACGTGGCGGTGCGTGACCAAGAAGCAACCCAGTGCCGAACAATGGCGCGATCTCAAGATCGCGTGGCGTGTGTGCGCTCGGACAACCTCGAACGCGATCGTCATCGCAAAGGACGGCGTCGCGGTTGGTGTGGGCGCGGGCCAGCAATCCCGCGTGGTCGCCGCGGGGATCGCGACCGATAAAGCGGGGGATCTCGCCATTGGGGCCGCCGCTGCATCCGACGCGTTTTTCCCCTTTGCCGATGGTCTCGATGCTCTGACCTCTGCGGGCGTCACGGTGGTCGTGCAGCCGGGAGGATCGATGAGGGATCAAGAAGTGATTGACGCCGCGGATGCAGCAGGCATCGTGATGTTGATGACTGGCGAACGGCACTTTCGACACTAAGGACACCATGACCGCTGAACTCTTGGATGGCAGTCGCCTCGCGGCGAGAATGAAAATGGAGTTAGCCGATCGCGCTGCTCGTTTACGCGCCGTTGGTCGACCGGCCGGCCTGGGCACCATTCTCGTCGGCGATGATCCGTCCAGCGTTCGCTACGTCGACATGAAGTTGGCCGAATGCGACGAAGTCGGCATCACGTCCAAGCACGCTCACCTACCGGCGACCGCAACGCAGGCGGAAGTGGAAGCCCAGGTCGACGTCTTCAACGACGATCCGGATATTCATTCGATCTTGGTTCAACTGCCCCTGCCGGGTGGCATCAACGAGGAGCAGGTACTCCTCCGTGTTCGGCCCGACAAGGATGTCGATGGCCTTCACCCCACCAACCTCGGTCGGCTGGTCATGGGCGCGCCCGGACCCTTGCCGTGCACGCCCGCGGGAATTGTGGAGCTCCTCGCGGCTCACCATGTTCCCGTCGAGGGGAAACACGTCGTCATCATTGGACGGGGACTCACGATTGGTCGCCCTCTCGCCTTGTTGATGGCGATGCGACGGCCTCACTGCAACGCGGCGGTGACTGTTGTGCATACGGGCGTGGACGATATGGGAAGTTTGACGCGACAAGCGGACGTGTTGGTGGCCGCCGCCGGCGTGGCCGGCCTCGTGTCAGCGGACATGGTGAAGCCAGGAGCGGCCGTAGTCGGGGCCGGCACAAGTTTCGCGGGAAAGAAACTTCTGAGCGATGTGCAGGACGATGTCGCAGACGTGGCGGGGTGGATCACGCCGAGAATTGGTGGAGTTGGACCAATGACTCGTGCCATGCTGTTGACGAATGTTTTATTGGCGGCGGAGAAGGTGCGGTAAATGGTGACGACGGACACGAAGGGTCGAGAGTACGACGAGCGTCCGTGGGGCACCTACACCGTGCTCGATGACGAGTGCTCCGATCACAAGATCAAGCGCATCGTCGTCACGCCCGGCAAGCGCCTGAGTTACCAAAAGCACGCCTTTCGCTCGGAACATTGGTTCGTTGTGTCTGGGGTCGCGACGGTGGTGCGCGACGGTGAAGAATTCACGCTGTCCGCCGGTGAATCCATTGACCTACCCGTCGGTGCCGCACATCGCTGTGAAAACCGTGGGACGGAACCCGTCGTTTTTGTCGAAGTGCAGCACGGAACGTATTTCGGGGAGGACGACATTGTCCGACTCGAGGACGATTACGGACGCGCTGAATAAGCGTGCGCATCGACGCGCTCCTTCGCGCCGGCCGCACCCGCTCCTTTGAGTTCTTCCCGCCGAAGAGCGATGACGAGTCCGTCACGCTTGAAGCGACCATGGTGGAGTTGGCAGCTCTCGAGCCGTCGTTTGTCTCGGTGACCTATCGCGGCGGTACGGAGTCGCGTCAGCGAACTTTCGACCTGGTGAGCCGCATTCAAGGTGACACGGGGATTGTCGCGATGGCCCACTTGATCTGTGTGGGACATTCGGTGGACGACCTTCGAGAAATCTTGACCAACTACCTCGCTAACGGAGTTGTCAATCTCATGGCTCTGGGTGGCGATGTTCCTTCGGACCCGGCACTCGCTCGCGGAGATTTCTCGTACGCGAGCGAACTCGTCTCCCTCGCTCGCAGCGTCGGTGATTTTTCAATTGGTGTCGCCGCGCATCCGCTCGGTCATCCTCGATCACCGAATCGCCCCAGTGACCGTCGGTACTTGGCCGAAAAGCTGGCGTTGGCTGATTTCGCGGTGACGCAATTCTTCTTTGACGCTCGTGAGTGGGTTGAGTTGGTGAGCGAATTGAGTGACCTGGGCGTCGACAAACCGGTCCTCCCGGGCATCATTCCGGTAACTACCTTGGCCGGCATTCCTCGGATGGCGACGATGGGAGCGGCCGTCCCGCCCGCACTGGTGGCACGTCTTGAACGAGCCAATGAACGTGGCGGTGCCGCCGCCGTGAGGGCGGAAGGCATTGCGGCGGCCACCGACATGTGCCGAGAGTTGCTCAACGAGGGAGCACCGGGACTTCACTTCTACACGATGAATCGGTCGACCGCGACTCGCGAGATCCACGAACAGCTCTACGGCGTCTAGGGAGTGGGTTGCCGTTGACCTCGCTCGCCCTTCACTTCTTGGACCACTTTCCTGATGGGTATCGCGATGAAGTCCTGGCCCGGTGGACAGCGTCAGCGCAACGGGGGGACGCGCAGCCCCTCGCTGAAGCACAAGCGGCCGCCCTGCGCAATTGGGATCGCCGTGAACAAATGACGAACGCGGTGCGCGTGGCGCACATCGTGCGCGAGGACGTCATCGTCGGCTCGTGTCTTGTAGAACACTCCCTCGATTCTCCGGGTGCACCACTCATCGTGGCGGACCTCACGGCGGAGGCGTCGGTCGATCCGTCGGCATTGGCGGACCTCTTGGTGGATCACGCGCGACGGAGTGGGGCCCCGAGCGTGCAAGTAAGTCGGCTGTTGGGCGACCCACTTACTACTGCATTGTGTGCCGCTCGACCTTCCACGTTGAACGCGTCGCGCATGGTGTGTTTCCTCGAGCACAAAGATCCACCGGCGACAACTGTTGAGCTCGTCGCCATGAGTGGCGACGAATATGACGAATTCGAACGCGAATTACTGACCTCGTACGCCGAGGACATGGCGGCGAGCGGGATGCTTACGGCCGACGCAGCACGCGAAACGTCCCTGCGACAGATTCGCAAACTCTTGCCCGATGGTTCGTCGACGCCGGGTCATTTTGTCTTTAGTGCCCGGGTTGACGGGGTCCGGGTGGGGATGTTGTGGGTGGGCATCTCGACCGATAGCGAGGGGCCGCGCTCGTACGTCTACAACGTAGAGATTGATCCCACTCGTCGGGGCGAAGGCTGGGGACGGGCCGTCATGGTGGCCGCCGAGCGACACGCCATCGAGCACGGCTGTCGCTTAATTGGCCTCAATGTCTTTGGATTCAACGACGTTGCTCGAAGTCTCTACTTGAGTTTGGGTTACCAACAGCTATGGGACCTCGTGACTATCCCCGCCGAATAGGTGGTCCTTCGTTTCTCTAGGATTGTCGCGTGTCCTCCGCAGCGCTGACGTCCGTGGCATTACGACGGCGCTTTCGCGTGGTGACGGCAGTGATTCTGGTGGTAGTGCTCGTGGCTACCGTGTGGTCGATATCAACGGGCTACGCACGCCGCGGTGCGGCCGCGTACGACACGTCGTCACACCACTACGCCCCGGCCCCGCCACCCACGCAAGCGCAGCAAGCGGCGACTCTGGTGGCCACGCAGGCGTACCGTCGCGACGTGGTCGTCTCCACACAGGCCTTCGCGACCGCGACGGGGAATCTCGTCCTCGGCATTCAACGTGGTGATGTTCCTGCGGCCAAGAAGGCGGAACAAGCGGCGCAAGCCGCGTACGACGTCTTCCGGGTTGACGGTGCGAGCAGCGTGTCGTCGATGGCGCCACTCGATACGTTGGTCGCTAATCAAAACCCGGCACTACCGACGACAGGACTGCACGCCGTAGAGCGAGACCTCTGGACGGGTCACATCTCGTCAGCACTCACGGCCGCGACCAACTTGGCGAATGTGTCGTCGCAGCTCCAATTTGGGTTGTTGCGGACGATCATCACGCCCTCCCAAGTCTGCGCCCGACTCGACGAACAAGTGGGTTGGACGGTGGAGAACGTGATCGACGCTTCCCAGGAGCGTTACAGCCACGACGACATGCTGGACGTTCACGCCGTCATCAACAATCTGGACGCCACCTTGCCGAGTGTCGAGAAGTTGGGTCGTCTGGTGAACCAAGACGCGACGCTCCGCGTCGAGCGAGCAATGGCGCTCGTTGACGGCATGGCACGACAATCATCGTCAGAGACGAGCAATAGCCACGTCACCGCTCAGCAGTGGCGGCAGTTCGCTCGCGCGTTTGATTCTCTCGAGTACGCGCTGGGCGCCTTGTCGGGTGCACTGGCCGACTTTGGAACCGGAAGGAATTACGCGTGAGCGACGACACTTCGCGGTTCACTCGACGACAGGCCCTCCTTGGCTCTTCGCTCGCCGCGGTCACCGGGGCGGCCATCTTCGCGAGTGGTGGGCGGGCGGCGGCAAGCTCTCGGCAGTCCTTTGACGGGCATCACCAGTCCGGCATTGACACCCCCGTTCCGCAGTATCTGCTGTTTGCAGTCTTCGATGTCACGTCCCCACAGCGCGGGGATCTAAAGGGGTTGCTCCAGACGTGGACGGATGCGTCACGTCGCTTTGTCGAAGGGAACGCCCTGTCGGGCTACGACGATTCGAATTACCCGCCGGCGGACACGGGTGAGGCCGCGGATCTCCCCGCGTCCAATCTGACCCTGACCTTTGGATTTGGCCCTTCGCTCTTCGATGATCGTTTTGGCCTACGACCGCACCGACCGAGCGGACTCGTCGATCTGCCGATCTTCCCCGGCGACAATCTTGATCCTCAGCGATCGGGTGGTGACCTGTGTGTTCAAGCGTGCGCCGATGATCCCGTGGTGGCTTTCCACGCCATCCGCAATCTCGCTCGTCTCGGCGAAGGTGTCGTGTCGCTGCGGTGGACACAGAGTGGGTCGGGGCAGACGTCGACAACGTCGACACACGTGGAGACGCCGAGGAACCTGCTGGGCTTCAAGGACGGAACGAACAATATTGACGCGTCATCACGGCGAAAGATGAGCGACGTCGTGTGGGTGTCCGAGTCCGATGGACCTTCGTGGATGGTCGGTGGCACCTATCTGGTGGCACGACGGATTCGCACGCATCTCGAATTGTGGTCAACGTTGTCGTTAGGAACCCAGGAGAACGTGATTGGACGACACCGCTCCAGTGGTGCTCCGTTATCGGGTCACCGCGAGCATGACCCCCTTCGTCTTGACGCGTATGACCCTCACGGGAATCCACTCATTCCGACGGGTGCGCACGTCCGCGTCGCGGCGCCGGCCTCGAATGGCGGGGCGCAACTTCTTCGTCGAGGCTTCAACTTCATGGACGGCGTCGACCCCGCCACGGGTGAATTGGACGCGGGATTGATGTTTATTTGCTTCCAGCGAGATGTGGCGCGTCAATTCGTGACCATTCAAAATTCGTTGTCGGCAAGCGATTCCCTGTCGAATTACACCCAGCACACCGGGAGTGGTGTCTTTGCGTGCCCGCCGGGGACCTCGGGCCGCGGCTCTTACGTGGGTTCTTCACTCTTTGACGCGGCGGCGCAGTAAGCGGCTCAAAGTTTGCTATTTTCGACTCTCGTGCCGGCGGTGTTCGAACCGTCGTGTCAGGGGGGATTATGAAATCACGTAAGGCCACGTTCTTTGGACGTCTGGCGATGGCGACGGCAATCTCGACGGGCGGGCTCATCGCCGTTGTAAATATTGCGAGTTCCGGATCCACGAGTCGCATGCACTTGAGTGACCACGTCTTGCTCGTCGGTACGTACAAGGGTGTCAAGGGTCAATACACGTCGATCCAGGCCGCAGTGAACGCTGCCGCACCGGGTGACACCATCCTCGTTGCTCCCGGCGACTATCACGAAACGGCGGACATCCAGAATCCGCCGACGGGATCGGCCCTGGATCACGGTGGCTTCGGCTCCGTGCTCATTACGACACCCAACATCACTCTGCGCGGCATGAACCGCAACACCGTGATTGTCGACGGCACTAAGGCCGGCGCTCCCGCGTGTAGCAAGAACTTGGCCGACCAAACGTATGGTCCGACGTCGGACGGTAAGGCGATTGGCCGAAACGGCATCGTCGTGTACCTCGCGGACAACGTATCGGTCGAAAACTTGACGACGTGCAATTTCTTGTCCGGCAGCAAGGACTCCGGCAATGGCATCTGGTGGAACGGTGGTGCCGACACGGCCACTATCGGACTTCACGGATACACCGGTACTTATTTGACGGCGACCTCGACGTTCTTCAACGGCGAGCAGACCGCGGGCACGTACGGCATCTTCTCGTCCGACGCTGCGGGTCCGGGACTCTGGGACACCATCTACGCATCGAACCAGAACGACTCGGGCATGTACATCGGTGCCTGCCAGCAAGTGTGCAACACAACCGTCAACCACGCGTGGATGGAATACAACGCGCTGGGATATTCGGGAACAAACTCTGGTGGACAGTTGATCTTTGAGAACTCCATGTTCGACAACAACGAAGACGGTTTCGACACGAATACCCAGATCGAAGGTGACCCGCCGGCACCGCAGAATGGTGCGTGCCCGGGCAACGCGATTAGCAAGATCACTCACACGCACTCGTGCTGGGTTGTCATCAACAGCACGTTTGCGAACAACAACAACCCGAATACGCCACGTGCGGGTTCAGCTGCGGCTGGTCCGACCGGTACGGGAATGACGATTTCCGGTGGCGAGAATGACACCGTGATGAACAACAAATTCATCAACAACGGTGCGTGGGGAGTCCTCTTCATTCCCTACCCGGCCAGTTCGAGCCTCACGGGTGAATACGGCCAGAGTTGCATCGGCACGGGTGGCTTCGACAACGCTCTCTTCGGATGTGTCTACGACCCGAAGAATGACGCGTTGATCAAGAACACGTTCGTGAACGACGGCAGCTTCAAGAACGCGAGCAACGGCGACTTCGGCCAGATCACTTTGAACAGTGGAGAACCGTCGAACTGCTACGTCGGCAACATTGCTCCTCAGGGTTCAGCGCCATCTAACTTGGCCAAGACGCAGTCGAAGTGTGGCGTCACGACAAAGTCGGCAAACTCGGGCGGAACACTCTTCAATCAAGTTCTTTGTGACACGGGTTACGGCGGTTGCACGAGCGCGATGAAGTACCCCCAGCCGACGGGTGTCATCATGCACCCGCTGCCACCCGCCAAGAGTTTGGTGACGATGCCGAACCCGTGTCTCGGTGTGCCGTCCAACGCGTGGTGCAAGTCAGGCAAATCCATCTAACGTTCGATATTTCGTCCGAAAAGGAACGACGGCCGGCTCCGCATCACGGAGTCGGCCGTCGTCTTTTTTAGCGTGTCGGCGGCGTCAATTTTTCGTGGACCTCCTGCTAGCGTCTCATTCGAACATGTCAGGGAGGTGGGCCTTGCGACACTCTGTTCGCACCTCAGTCGCCGCGGTGGCGGCACTTGTTGCGGCAACAGCATCCGCCGTTGTTCCCGCGTCCGCGACCGCTTCGCCCCCGCCGGGCATCACTGCCACCCAAGTCAGCCTCGGCGCGATCGTCACGCAATCAGGCTCACTCGCGGCCGACTTTCAGCCCTACTTGTACGGTGAGCAGTCGTACTTCAATTACGTCAATTCGTCGGGTGGTGTTTTCGGGCGGCACCTGGTCCTCACGCACGCGCTCGATGACCAATCGAATCCGACAAATGACACCACTGACGCTCGCAACCTCGTCACAGCTGATCACGTGTTCGCGATCGTGGGCGTCGCCACCGCTCTATTCAATGGCGGCGCGAGTTACTTGAAGACGACCGCGACGCCTACTTTTGGCTACGCCACTTCGAATATCTGGTCGGGACCGAAAAACTTCTTCGCCGACTACGGATCGGTCGTCAATTACAACTCATCAGTTCCCGATTTTGCGTACGTCGCCAAGCAGGTCAAGGGCACGAAGTTGGCGCTGATCGCATTGAATTATCCATCGTCGCAGGATGAATGCCAGCCCGCCGTAAAGCAACTGAAGTCGTCCTACGGCGTGAACGTGGCCTATTCAAACTTGAACGAGCCGATCTTCGACGCCAATTTCTCGACCGACGTCACCAAGATGCGAAGTGCGGGCGTGAACATGGTCATTAGCTGCATGGACGTCGGTGGTGACATTGCCCTATCGAAGGCGATGCAGCTCCAAGGATTCACGAACGTTCCACAGCTGTGGCTAGATGGTTATGACCGCAATGTTCTCAAGAGCAATGCTCCGTTCATGGACAACGTCTACTTCATGGTGCAGCACGTGCCTTTCGAAGCGGCGGCGACGTACACGACGAAATACCCCGGCCTCAACCTCTACTTTGATCAGATGGCCAAGTCGGGCTATGGCAGTTCGGAATTCTCGGACGTTGCTCTCATGGGCTGGGAATCCGCTGAGCTCTTCACCCAGGGTCTTCGAGCCGCGGGTAAGAATCCCACGCAGGCGGCCGTCAACGCAGCCATCAACAAGATCAAGAATGACACCGGCGGCGGAGTTGCGGCGCCGACGGATTGGACAGTCGCGCACACGAAGGCGACCTCGCCCTCGTGTGTGGCCTTCGTCGCTACGAAGGGGACCTCGGGATCCAATCCGTCGTTCACGCAGGTCTTTAACCATGGTGCGAATCCGTGGGTCTGCTTCCCATTGACTACCAAGGTCAATATCAATGCCCCCGTGAAGCCGCCGGCGGGAACACCGGGCACCTAGCGTCACCCGTGTGAGCGAATTCCTTAGTTTCGTCCTCCAGAACGTGCCGTGGGGCTGCACGTTTGCTCTCGTGGCCGTCGGGCTCGTACTGACGTATCGAGCAACCGGAGTATTCAATTTCGGTTTTGGCGCGGAGGCTTACGCCGCTGGCGTGATCTACGCCGAGCTCTATTGGCACGGAGTGGACCGGCTATGGGCCGCCATTCTGGTGGTCTTCGTGATCGCCCCGGCATTTGGGGCGTTGCTCGACTGGGGACTCTTCTCGCGAATACCGCCTGGGAATTCGATGGCCAAGATCGTCACGTCACTCGGGGTGATGGTTGTTCTCCCGAGCGTGGTGCAGGTTTTCGTCGGTGCCACCAACGTGAGCGCTCCGCCCGCGCCGTTGTTCAATGAATACGCTCCGGTCTGGCACATTGGCTCCGGGTCTCTCTACGTGAGCGGTCCCGAAATGACGACGATGCTGGCGACGACGATGGTTCTCGCTCTTTTGATGTGTGCACTCCGCTCGCGACGATTCGGATTGCCCATGCGTGCGGCGGTGGAGAGCCCCCGGTTGCTGGAGCTCATGGGGGTGAACGCCACGCGGGTCCTGCGAGGTTCGTGGATGCTCGCCACCGTGCTCGCGGGGTTGGCGGGAGTCTTGTTTGCACCCACCGAGACGCCCGTCAGCGCCAATAACTACTCGGTCATCCTCGTCGCCGCTATCGCCGCCGCCGCCCTCGGTGCCCTTCGATCGTTGCCTCTCGCGGTTCTCGGGGGCGTGGCCCTCGGAGTCGTGCAGGGCGTCGTGCAGGGATACGTCGCGTCGGACTCCGTCTGGTACCAAGCGCTCGTTCCGAGTTTGCCGTTTTTTATTCTGCTGGTGCTCCTTCTCGTTCACCCCGGCATGCGCCGACTCGAAGGGCGCAACGACCCGATGTCCGCTGTCGAGCCGCCCGCGCCACCTCCGGCGTTAGCACTCCGACCGCCCCACATCAATCGAGTGATTCACCGGTTCCGGTGGCTCGTTCTTGGAACTCTGACGCTGGTGGTCATCACCTTCACGCCAGGACCGTGGATCGCCGCGCTCACCATTGGTGCGTCGCTCTCGGTCATCTTTCTCTCCATCACGTTGATCACCGGTCTCGCGGGGCAGTTATCACTGGCGCAGGCGGCCTTCGCGGGAGTTGGTGCCGCCACTACGGCGCAACTCGCCGTCAACGAAAACGTGCCGGTGCTCATCGCCGCGGTGGCGGGCGCAGTCGTCGCCGGCCTTGGTGGTTGGGTGGCCTCGCTCCCGGCATTGCGACTGCGGGGTCTACCCGTCACGTTGCTCACCCTGTGTCTGGCCCTTCTGGCGGACAACTTGATTTTTCCGACGTCGTGGATTGGCGGCGGAGAAAATGGTCTCAACGTCCCGCGACCCCACATTTTCGGCATTGATTTCACAGCAGTTGATTCAAAGGCGTTCCTCCTCCTCGTTCTCGCCGTGCTGTTAGCCACGAGTGGTGTCGTGCACGTACTGCTGCGAGGAACGACGGGGCGGGCTCTCTCGGCGGTTCACGTCAGTCCCATCGGGGCGGCGAGTTCTGGCGTCTCCGTTCGTCGACTCACGATGTTCGTGTTCTTTTTGTCGGCCGCCATTGCGGGAATCGGCGGCGCCCTGTTCGCGATGAGTTACCTGCAAGAGTCCCCGTCGTCCTTCAATTGGTTCTTCGGGCCTACTTTTCTCGTCATCGTGGTGACCGTCGGTGCGACCACGGTGGAAGGTGCCATTGAAGCCGGACTCGGTTACGCGCTCATCACCCAAGCGCTCACGTACTTGCCGAGCACGGTGTCCACGAACACCAACGCGACGCAAGGTGCGCTCACGGTCCTGATCTTGTCGTTCGGCGCCTTCACGTACGCCACGCACCCCGAAGGAATTGTCGAGGCGCTGAAGCGCTCATTCGCGAGGACCGTGTTTCGCGCTGTTCCCGCGAATCCAGCGGAACGTCGGAAAAGGCACATATCGTGAGCCATCTTCTCGAAGTGAACGACGTCTCTAAGTCCTTCGGAGGACACGCGGTCGTCCGTCACGTTTCGTTCGTCCTTGATGCAGGTACGTCGATTGGGCTCGTGGGTTCGAATGGCGCGGGAAAGACCACGCTCTTTCGTTGCGTGGCGGGCGAGTTGCCGGTCGATAGCGGTTCGATTCTCTTGGATGGTCAGTCGCTTCCGTCACGACCTGACGCCCGAGCTCGTCGGGGGATTGCACGAACTTTTCAAATCGTCGAACTCTTTGGTGGGCAGACAGTCTTGGATCACGTCCTCGTCGCTCTGCAGGCCCATCAGGGGCGTCAAGGTCCGTGGCGAGATCTGGTTCACGGAGGCCGAACGACCTCGGATGAGCGTGACACGTGCATGGAGGTCTTAGACCTCGTGGGACTCGCCGATCGTGCCGACACACCAGCGACCACACTGTCCCTGGGTGATCGTCGAGCCGTGGAATTGGCCCGCGCACTCATCGGCCGACCGCGCCTCTTGCTTGCCGACGAGCCGTCATCAGGCCTTGACGGCGAAGAGTCTCGGGTTCTGATCCGTATTTTGAATCGGGTGCGTCAGGACACGGGTGTGGCGGTCATTCTGGTCGATCACGATCTCGGGACGGTGAAGGCTGTGGCCGACAACGTGATCGCAATGGACGCGGGCGCCATTATCGCCACAGGTTCGTACGAGTCGGTGGTGTCGAATCCTTTGGTCATGGCATCGTGGTTAGGTCAGTCATCGTGACGTCGCTCGAATTCATCGACGTCCACGCCAGCTACGGGCCCTATCGTGCGCTCAACGGCGTCTCGGTGAGTATGTCCGCAGGCGAGTCCGTCGCCATCCTCGGCGCCAACGGAGTCGGCAAGTCAACGTTTGTCCGTGTCGCGAGTGGTCTCCTCGCACCAACGTCGGGCGTCGTCACCGTTCTGGGCAGCTCCGTCGCGGGCGTGAGTGTCCACGACCTCGCCCGGCGGGGCGTCGTGCACGTACCCGAGGGTGTCGGTCTCTTTAGCGATCTCTCTATCGAGGAAAATCTGTACTTACGTATTGGTGGACGTCGATCGCCGGATAGCCGTGAGCGAGTGAGCGAGGCCCTCGAGATTCTCGGACCATTGCGAGAGCGCCGCAAAGTCAAGGCGGGGCAACTCAGTGGAGGTCAGCAACGACTCGTTGCCGTGGTTGGAGCGTTGGCCGCTCGACCACGCCTACTCCTCGCCGACGAACCAGCCCTCGGACTGTCACCCGCGGCGGCCGAGGATGTCTACGCGGCTCTCGCGGCGACCAAGGACCCCACGACAACTCTCGTCATTGTCGAGACCAGGTTGGGTCGGGTGGAGGCCCTGTGCGATCGCTCCGTCATTCTTGAAATGGGATCAGTGGTCTATGACGGTCTCACGACTGGTGCGGAAGACGTCATGGCTGGGCTCTTGCACCGAACCTCGGAGTAACTACGTCGGCGTATCGTCGTCCAGCGGCTCTTGCGCCAACATGAGTGACGACGCTCCCAGCTCAGCGTTTTCTTCCATCAATTCTTGAATGTCGCGCTCAACGTCGTCCGACGTTCTCTCCGCAGCGACGCGGCCCGGAAGAACGTAGCTGGCGATCGCGACAACGACGCAGAGAACAGACGCCGTGTAGAGAGCCGCGACGAAGCCACTCTCACTCGGGAACGTGTCGCCTTTGACCGTGTAACGAGCCAGAATCGACGTCGCGACCGCGCTACCGACCGACAA
>Ga0007858_1000233_pt1 | contig 19768 bp, 22 predicted proteins | sample CryBogCBH08Aug08_FD_71211 | JGI IMG/M metagenome (GOLD analysis project Ga0007858, IMG submission 71211) | Freshwater microbial communities from Crystal Bog, Wisconsin, USA - CBH08Aug08 | ecosystem: Environmental > Aquatic > Freshwater > Lake | place: Crystal Bog, Wisconsin, USA | collected...
GATAAAAATATTGAACGTTATGAATTGATGGGGGAGTAGCCGTGCAAAAGCCATATGCAATCACCTTGACGGTCGGATCAAGCCTTGCCAATCACACCGGCTCTTGGCGCGTAGAACACCCCGAGTATGTGCATCGCATGCCACCGTGCAATAAGGCATGTCCTGCAGGTGAGAACGTTCAGAACTGGCTCTACATCGCAGAGGATGGTTCTTACGAGCAAGCCTGGCGCGAGCTCATCAAGGAAAATCCATTCCCTGCAATCATGGGTCGCGTCTGCTATCACCCATGCCAGACCGCATGTAATCGCGGTTTCTTGGATGAAGCAGTCGGCATCAACTCCGTAGAACGTTTCTTAGGCGATCATGCCCTAGAAAAAGGTTGGAAGATCGATCCTCCGACGCAGGAGACTGGTCTTGCAGTTCTTGTAATCGGAGCTGGACCTGCCGGTCTATCTGCTGCGTATCACTTGCGCCGCATGGGTCACCAAGTCGTGGTGCGCGATGCAACCCACCAACCTGGCGGAATGATGCGCTATGGAATTCCAAAGTATCGCCTGCCACGCGAAGTTCTGGATGCCGAGATCAATCGCATCAAAGAGATGGGAATCGTCTTCCAACTCAATACCCGCGTTGATGATGTCCATGATGCACTTGAAGAAGGATTCGACGCAGTCTTCATGGCGATCGGTGCCCAACTTTCAAAGCGCACCTACATCCCAGCTGGTGAATCAGCTCGCATCTTGGATGCAATCCAAGTTCTGCACTCCTTCGAAGATGGTCAACCACCACTTCTAGGTCGCAAGGTCGTCGTCTACGGCGGCGGTAACACCGCAATGGATGTCGCCCGTACCGCAAAGCGCCTTGGCGCAGAGGAAGCGATCATCGTCTATCGCCGCACTCGCGATAAGGCACCTGCCAACGATGAGGAGATCGAGGAGGCCCTAGAAGAGGGAATATTGATCAAGTGGTTGTCGACCGTGAAGTACAAGGGCGAAGACGACATGATGATCGAGAAGATGGAGCTCGATGAGAAGGGATTCCCGCAACCAACAGGGGAGTTCGAAACCCTTGAGGCCGATTCTCTGATCCTGGCCCTCGGTCAAGAAGTTGATTTCAGTTTGCTCGGGAACAATGTGGATCTAGATACCAAGAGCGGTGTCATGGATGTTGATTCCAACATGATGACCTCCCACCCTGGAATCTTCGCCGGTGGTGACATGGTCGAGGGGGACCGCACGGTCACAACGAGCGTTGGACACGGAAAGAAAGCCGCAAAGTACATCGATGCTTGGTTGCGCCAGACCACGGTCGAACCAAAGGTTGAAAAGGAAGCGGTGAAGTTCGAAGATCTAAACACTTGGTACTACACCGATGCTCCACATGCAGTTCGCGAACGTTTGGCTGCAACTCGCCGTGTCTATGACTTCAGTGAAGTTGTCCAAGGACTCGATGAATCAACCGCCTTGTATGAAGCCCGTCGCTGCATGTCGTGTGGCAACTGCTTCGAGTGCGATAACTGCTTCGGAGTTTGCCCAGACAATGCGATCAAGAAGCTGGGGCCGGGTCTTGGCTTTGAAATCAATCTGGACTACTGCAAGGGCTGTGGAATCTGCGTGAGCGAGTGTCCGGCAAGTGCAATTGAGATGGTTTCTGACCTCTAATTGAAACCCAATTAGCACCAAGTTTCGGTTGATACTGCCCTGCGCTGAGCCATAATTACCGTATGGGTAATGCAATTGCTTTGGCTCTCAACAACTTCGCCAACTTCCGAGGTCGCACCAAGCGACAGGACTTTTGGCTCTTCTACCTCTTCACAGTTCTGTTAGGCATCCCTGTCAGAATTCTCGATCGAGTGCTCTTGGGATTTCACCCATATCTTGAGGTTTGGGCGGGAGTATTTCTCACACTTCCTTTGATCTCAGCCGCGGCGCGCAGAATGCATGATGTTGGTAGAAGTGGCTGGTGGCTCATTGTGCCAGTTGCAAATCCAGTTTTTCTCTTCTTCCCTTCTGGCCCGATGAACAGGTTTGATGTAGTCATTTAATCTAATGCCACAATTGGGAAATTTTTCTATGCTCTGACCGTGACTCAATCAGAAGCGGATCAACCTGAAGGTAGCTCTATTTTCAGTTGGTTCATCCGCGCTCGAAAAACTAAGCAATCAGAACACGACAAGGATTTACGTCGCGCCGAATTCACCCAGAGAATTGGACGGACTAGTCCCGAAAGATACCGAGCCAGGATGGCCGAAATCAGAAGAGAGCTATATTCATATGTGGCTTTCGCGCTCGGGGTTCAATTTATCAAAGTAAATTTCTTCCACCATCACTTCATCTTCGACGTGTGGATCTGGTTTGCCCTCACGGTAGGTCCGCTTATTCGGAGTCGGGTCGTTGTAATTCGCCGACTCCATGATGTCGGCTTTAGTGGTTGGGCACTTTTAAATCCCCTCGAGGCCCTTGCCAAGCTTCACTTGCCTTCTGGTCCCCCTAATCAATGGGGATTGGGCCCAGATCTTTTAGAAGAAAAGGGCTCGGCATGAGCGACCAAGATTCAGCGCCACGGTTCATCACTTCGGAGGAATTAAAGTCTCGTGATTATTTGGGTCGCCCCAAGAAGGTATCCGAGACATCGGAAGGGAAAGTTGAGTACTACGGGAATTCGTGGGTTGATTTTCTACTGAATCGTCGCGGCAAACCCAAAATGTCAAAGGAAGAGCAACAACTTATTCGTGAGAATGCGCTCAAGTTAAAGCCGCGAAAATCCCTGAAGGGGTATAGGGCCGACGTCGTTAACGGTCTAGCTGGCACTGCCGCTTACGGGCTGGTGGTGGTGGTTTGGAATTTTTTCCATGTTGGTTGGAAAGGCATGACTTTTTTCTCGTCCTCTTCAGTGTCGGACAACTATTTATCCCATCGGTTCAACGCATCCACGATGTCGATAAGAACGCTTGGTGGCTGTTGATCCCGGGGTACAACATCTTTCTCTTGACACGGCCAAGCGATGGTCCAAATAAGTACGAGGATAAGCCCTACAGATAGTTGATTCTTTACCCCGTTGAACCAGATGACCGCTCTAGCGCAGGCATCATGCCAGAAATAAACAGCCTGTATGTTTACTTCGTGCCTGACCTACTCGACACTTGTGGGATGGAAGAAATCCATCTCAATCCCAAAGAATTACCTTTTTATTTGGCTTCCCGGAAGCATCGATTTGGGGGAGCCATACTCGGTTTTGGGATAGAAATCATCATTCTCTTCTTAGGTGCGTCCGTCATTGTGCTCTCAACCCCGTCGTTGCGGAATGGAACTGGTGGCAACGTCTCGCTCGTTCAGTTCTCCATTCTTTATCTTCTCATCATGCTCTGGTCCATCTTCACGTGGGGGAGCAGTCGAACTCCTGCGCACATGATCTTGAAGATGCGTGTTTATTCAACGGACACCGGTAAACCAGCAAGATGGCGACATATGGCACTACGATGCTTCCTGATCCCCTTCACGCCGGTACTAATTGCTCAGATCATGATCCAATCTGGTGGGCGTGCATTTAATAATCATGCTCTTACAGTTTTAGGGAACTTCCTCCTTTTCTCGGTCACAGTCGTAGATGCACTTTGGATTCTTAGAGGAGAGAAGAATCAACGATTAATTGATGTATTTGCGCACACTGTGGTTGTCAATGAATGTGAAGCGAACCCAATCTTCTCTTTGGAAAACGCAGGTCAAGAACCAGAGTTGGTATCACTGGAAAATAATGAGCCACTTAATTGAGAAGCCGGAGTGAAATCTTTGCGAATTGACTCTGTGGCGCACAAAATAATCGGCATGGCCAAGGCCACGCACTTCGGCCCCACCGTTCTTGTAGTCTCGATCTCCTTCATTCTCTCGATCAGTCAATTATCAGCAGTTAAGTCTTTGTGGATTGCCGTAGCAATCCTCGTCGGACAATGCGTCGTGGGTTGGACCAATGACTTGATTGATCATCCGCTTGATCTCGCCGCGGGGAGGGTAAAAAAGCCGCTTGTTGGCGAATCCGTTAACCGAAAGCAACTTCAACTGGCAATCGCGATCGCGCTAACGCTTGCCGTTCTACTCTCTTTCTTGGGTCCTTTGGGAATCAAGGGAGGGTTCTTGCACATGCTGGGCCTTGCCAGTGCAACGATCTACAACTTTGGCGCAAAATCCACCTGGTTCTCAGCGCTCCCGTACGCGATCTCCTTCGGGGCGATGCCTTGCGCAATCTATTCTGCGGCTCACAAGAATCCGCAAGTCTGGCTGGTTACCGATTTCGTATTGGTCTCAATGTCCTTTCACTTCTTAAATGTGATCAAGGATATGGAGTGGGACCGCACTCAATCGGTGCTTGGGTTGCCACAGCGTCTGGGAAGGAGTTGGAGTTTTACGGCTGCTCTTTCCTGCTTAGGGATTGCAGTGCTTGTGGCTTTCCTTTGAGTGACTGATCGTTCACTTTGCAGAAGCCTCGGAAATCGAGGCAACGACACCGCTGCACTATCAGAGAATTCGCGCTCAATTTAGGTGCCGGGTAGGTAAATTCAATCCTAGACCAGACGAATGGAGTTCTACGTTATTCGTTCTCCATTGTCCTTTTTACTGTAGAAGACTCTCAATTGTGTGCGATATAGATCGTTCAGACTTGATTTAGGTATTCGAACCGAGATCCGTTACTACTCGAAGCAGTCGCCTGGATCTTGTCTTTGGATATCTCTATCCTTTTGGTGTGACTCGGAAGCCGCCCTTATCAGTTACTCATCCAGAATTGGCGGAACAGGCTCACGGTTGGGACCCTAAGCAATTTACGCCTCGAAGCAATGCGAAGAAGAGGTGGAGGTGTGCTAGTAACCACGTATGGGTTGCGGCTATCTGTGATCGAACTCGCGGAAGTGGATGTGCTGTATGTTCAGGGAAAAAAGTTCTTTCGGGTTACAACGATTTGCTTACTACCCATCCTCAGATAGCGAACGAAGCTGATCTATGGGATCCAAGCCAATTTACTTTTGGCAGTGTCAAGAAAATGAACTGGAAATGTCCTTTGGGGCATAGGTATCTAGCGACTATCTCGAATCGAACTCGGGGCGGAAATTGTCCATTCTGTTCTAACCATCAAGTTCTTGTCGGGTTTAATGATTTGAAAACCACTCACCCGGAATTGGCAGCACAAGTAGATGGATGGGAGCCTAAAGAATATGTTGCGGGAAGCAATAAGCGTCTTGCTTGGGTTTGTTCGTCTGGTCACAAATGGATTGCGACGCCTAATTCACGCAGGGTTGGGAATGGCTGCCCCGTCTGTTCTAATCACAAGGTCCAAGTCGGTGTAAATGACCTGGCTACAACTCATCCAATATTGGGCCTCGAAGCAGATGGTTGGGATCCATCAATGGTCGTAGCAGGGAGCAATAAGAGACTCAGATGGCGGTGCAACCTTGGCCACATTTTCTATGCGGCTCCAAGTGATCGGAGGGATGGTGGGAAATGTGGAGTGTGTGCAAATAGAAGTGTCCTATCGGGGTTTAATGATTTAAAGACGACTCACTCCGCACTTGCGGATGAAGCAGACGGATGGAACCCTTCAGAATATATCGCGGGCACGAATAAAAAGATGCCGTGGAAGTGCAAGTTTGGACATCGATGGTCTGCTCAAATATCTAATAGGAGTGCTGGAGGTAAATGTCCCTTTTGCACGCGGAAAAGAAGTTTTGAAGGATCTACCGATTTGAAAACCACTCATCCGGAATTGGCAGCACAAGCTGATGGATGGGATCCATCCAAAATTCTATCGGGAAGCGGAAAGAAACTGCCTTGGAGATGTTCATACGGACATCGCTGGAGTACTACCGTTGCAAATCGAACTGCTGGCCGAGGATGCCCGACTTGCATGAACCGCGAATTACTTCCCGGAACAAACGATTTAAAAACAACCAATCCAGAGTTAGCCGCGCAGGCATATAACTGGGATCCGACGACGGCATTTGCAGGTGATAATCGAAAGCATCAGTGGATCTGCGAAAAAGGACATATTTGGAGTGCTACCTCAAACAGTCGGGTAAATGGAAATGGATGCCAGGTTTGCTCCAACAAAATAGTATTACAGGGATTCAATGACCTGAAAACAACGCATCCGGATTTGGCAAGGCAGGCTTTTGGGTGGGATCCCACCAAATATGCATCAGGTGGGCATCACAAACTTACGTGGAGGTGCGACCAAGGTCATGTTTGGAAAGCTGCTCTATTGAATAGGGCGTTGGGACGAGGATGTCCATCATGTGCAAAAACTGGCTTCGATCCGAACGAAAAGGGCTATCTTTACCTATTGCGACACGAACGGTGGGGGCTTTTAAAGATTGGAATTAGCAACTCCGAGACTGAAAGAACTCGTGCTCATGAATATCGTGGTTGGGAGATAGTTGATATCCGCGGAGTAATGGATGGGCTATTAGCCTATGAATGGGAACAAAGCATCCTGCGGCTGCTTAAGACAAGTGGCGCAGATTTAGGTCGGGACAGTATTGCTGGGAAATTTGATGGCTACACAGAATCTTGGGTGGAAAAGTCTTTTCCCGTCGAATCGATCAAAGAATTAATGGATCTTGTAAAAGTGAGTGAATCCAGATGAGCTCACTTGCAGACGAATATCCAGATGTCGCCATTGAGGCATTTGGTTGGGACCCATCAAGTGTTTCAGCGGGTAGCGGTCGAATTATGGAATGGAAATGCGCCAGAGCACATGTATATCCTTCCGCGATTTATAGTCGGACTGCTGGGTCCGGATGTCCTTATTGTGCAGGGCGCAAAATACTTAAAGGGTTTAATGATCTTGAATCACAATATCCAGAGATAGCAAGTGAGGCAGACGGCTGGGATCCATCAATGGTGCTTGGTGGCACTCACGCCAAGAAGGATTGGTTGTGTCCGTTAGGTCATCCTCACAAAAGCAGCGTCGTGAAGAGAACTGCCTCCAAGCGGGGATGTCCAAAGTGCTCAGGAAAGGAGGTGCTAATTGGCTTCAACGACCTCGCGACCAAACGTCCGGATATTGCGGCGGAGGCGAATGATTGGGACCCGACCACGGTTACGGTGCGGAGCGGACTCACTCGCAATTGGATCTGCTCAAATCAGCATGTTTACGATATGAGGGTCGCCGATCGAACGGATCCAACTAAACCGCAAAACTGCCCCTATTGCAGCGGGAAGCGAGTCTTAGCCGGTTTCAATGATCTATTGACAAAGTTTCCAGAAGTGGCAAAGGAAGCGGATGGGTGGGATCCGAGCGAATTTAACTACGCTAGTAATAAACTAAAACCATGGATTTGTAGATTAGGCCATCGGTGGCCATCCTCAATCAACAATCGAACCAATCGGAACTCGCTCTCGGGATGCCCTTATTGCGACAACAAGAAAGTGCTCGTTGGATTCAACGACTTACAAACAAAAAATCCGAGCCTTGCTGTTCAAGCAGATGGGTGGGATCCAACAACGGTCACCCCCAATTCTGGCAAGAAAATGAGGTGGAAATGCCCGCTAGGGCATGGGTGGACAACATCTGTTGACCATCGCTCTAATGGGCAAGGTTGCCCTTCGTGCACAAAATTCGGTTATGACCCAAATGAAGACGGATATTTGTATCTTATCTTTCACCCTCGCTGGGATGTCTACAAAATAGGGATATCCAACTCCCCTCTGGATAGGACCAATAAGCACAAGTCAAATGGATGGGAATTGAGCGGTATGCGCGGACCCATGGATGGACTGCTTGCCTACAGTTGGGAACAAAGTATTTTAAAAATGCTTCAGAAGCGGGGAGTCGAAATTGGAGTCACGGATATTGCGGGGAAATTTGACGGTTACACGGAGTCCTGGGCGGCAAAATCGTTCCACATTGAATTTTTGAGTGAGTTGATGGATCTGGTTAGGGACGATGAACTTTGAGCATCAACGCCGTATATTTGCTCGGGTCCGACTCCATTTCCATGCAACCGGATCTGCTTCAAACATTAACCAACAACTATTTGACTGCAAAAATCCCTTAAATGGACACCACTTATAGAGCGAGACAGCACCGATTCTTTCGGAGTCTGTCTAAAGTCGCTTGAGTAGTTCAGCCTTCTTAGTTTCAAACTCTTCACTCGTCAGGATGCCAGCATCCTTAAGATCGGAGAGTTTCTTTATAGAATCAGTTATGGATTCACTCGATCCGGCTGAATTTCCGTTATGCGCTTTTGCGGTCATTTCACGCATCTTCGTTGCCATGTCTTGAAAGGCTTTCAGATCCACTTTTCCGAAGACTAAGCCATTGGGAGCCTCAGCCATTTTTACTTTATTTCTGTTTCTATTTCCTTGAATATTCGCAAGTCCGCTAGAAAGTAGTTCAAATTCGCCCTGACTTAACCCTGTCTTCACTTCAATCCCAATGATATTCCGGTAGTCAAAAGAGGTTACTTTTCCACCAAAAGTTTGACCGGCCATCAGACCAGTCTTGACGATCAAAACTCGCAGCTCGGTGGCTATAGCTGATTGGCCAAAATTTCCAATGACGGCACCGATGATGGTCTCGCCGTCACCAAGAGTTGATTGCACTAAGGCCGACTCCTTTTTCCCAAGTGGCACCATGAAAGGCCACCCATTCTCATACTCAACAATTGGACGCGACATTTTTCTCCTCCCCTATTACGTTATTAGGTTGAACTGCGGTAAGAAGTTAAAAGACCTTGGTTCTTGTGACTAGGCATGCCATGTCGAGACGCCACCATGATGGCTGCAGGTGCCACTTCTGTGCTGGCTGTATGAATAACTTCCATCGCGGCATTCCGCAGATGCCCCAGCGGGCCACGATGGCGCTTTAACCGGGCTGTGCACACATTTACCCGAAACATTTTTGTACGATCCTGATGAACACTTCGCAAAAGTGCTGACTTGCGCAAGGGACGGTGTGGTTTGCGCAACAATCAAGAGAAGCAGGGTAACCGGAAGTAGTTTCTTCAACATTTTGTGCCTCTCAATTCAAACTGCACGTTGCAGTTACATTTTTGATTTCTTGAGCTATTGCCTGTGTTGCATCTACGGTGGGATCTTGGCCTTCTCCGTAGCCCGTCAAAGTTCCATCATTGAAGGTTACGGCGTTAAATGAATGAGTAGCGATTACTTTTCCAGTTGCGTCTGTTGCAGTCTCGGTGCACTTGAGCTGAGTGCTTCCTGAAACTCCAGAGACTTTTATAATTCCTCCCCAGTACCAGCCGCTAGAAGCGTCGTAGGCACCGAGCGCGTCAGTCACGCTCACGACCGTGACCCCGGTTCCAGTCGAAACAGCTTTATCGGAAGTGTTTGCTGTACAACTAATACTCGATTGAGTTACAAACTGAGCGCCTTGACTAGTTATCGTGATATTTCCGGTTCCGTGGGTTACACCACCTGCTGAAATTGGATTCATGTAAAAGACGTCGAAACCGTGATACGAACCTCCCGCATTTTGCAACGAAATCGTGCAGGCGGGAGAGACTGCCTGAGTACCATCATTGTGTACAGTAAAACGAACAGCGATTGTTGCGGGATCTACAACCGCGTATCCATCCACGGACGCCGGGTAAACCCGAGCCCCTGAACTGTCGGTTGAGGCTGAGGCCCCTGCAGACGCACTACTGGGGCCGGTCGAACTTTTAGTACCCCCCAATGCGCCCGCAATAATTGCCACAACAAAGAAGCTGAGAGGGATAACAAATCGCTTCTTCTTAAACCATGGCTTCGGACTTCCACCAGAAAGCAATCTATTAACTGACACCATTTCCCCCTAAGTTCGCACTAAAGGTACAGGGGCCTAGAGTTTTATGTAAGAGTGTTGAGAGCAGAAGTACTTCAAAGTTTGACTGGAAATTAGACTCTTGACCTGGATCCTCTACCGATTCCCCATTTCCATCTAGTTTGAACACTTTGTGCTGGGCTTGCGCTTGGTACTTAGAAATTTGGAAGAGAGTTTCCCTTGGACATCATGGGTTGCGGCTTTGTTCTTGCTGCCTCCCGCCATCTGATATTACTCGCCTAAACCTTTGGAGTACTTGCTACGCTCGCTGGACAAAATTGATGTGGTTTCATGCACGGGAGATGCATTTTGCTTGCAATGGGTTCCCGCATATATAGCGAAAGGAAAAGTGGACCCTTTTATACGCTATGGCAAGATGGAATTGCAGAAACTACTCGATTACAAGTCGGGGGAGAGTCTTCAATGTGCCAAGTTAGTATTTCCGCTCGATCTAAGTGCGTTCCAGGGACCCGGATCCGCGACCAGGTGACTGATTGTTTCCGGATCCCACGGCAAATCTTCCAGCAGGGGTCACTGTCTCTTGCAATTCAGACGTAAGTCTTGAAGACTTCTGTGCCATGACGGTTTTAACTACCCCTCCGCTCCGTGAATTTACCAACGGAGAATTCTTTAAGAAATGGGAAGGCGTGGTAACAACCCCGAAGGAAGCATTTGCGATGATTGATAAAATTATTGAATTTTCGAGTCCAGAACGGACACTTGTCTGGAGGGGCGTTGTAGATGCGACGCATTCATTGCATAGCTCCTTGTACCGTCGGTTATCAGCCGAGTTGGGTCGGTGGCCTAAGGAAAAAGATATGGTAGCTTTCGAAAGAAATCTCTTGCGGGAAAGTAGAACAAGTTGGCGATTCGATGACTTGAACGCACTTGAGACCTTCGCGCAGATACAACATTTTGGTGGACCTACACGGTTGCTCGACGTGACATTCAATCCACTTATAGCGCTTTGGTTTGCGGTTGAAAAACAATATGAACTAAACGGGGACTTAAGGGAAGACATTGACGGACGATTGTTCGCTTTCGATGCATCCAGTCGGCAAATGTCATTAAACCGCAACTGGGACACCCGGGAAATACCTTGGGGGAATTCTCTTGATCGACGCTGGGGATCTCCCGATCTTCCTTGGTCCAAACAGACACCAATTCGAAAATCCTGGACACAGGAATTGCCATATATTTGGAGACCACCAAACTTAAACGAGAGAATTGCGGCTCAAAACTCTGCGTCTTTGGTAGGTGGTGTTCCCACTGTCGATAACGGTGGTAATCGAAGGTGGAGGAAAGGACCAGGAAATGCAGGAGCAGCGGGATATTGGAATAAATCCCAGATTCAAGAATCGTCATCCGTAGTTCTCCAAATGAATTCCCTGCTTCGTAAACCCTCGAAAAGTGCGACGCCTACTTTTACATTAAGAATCTCGGCAAACGCAAAGGAAAAAATTCGAGATATTCTAGAAAATAATTACGGGTACAACTCGTCTACGTTATACCCAGATCTACTTGGACTTGCAACGCATGGCGCAAATCGCATTTAACCGAGGATTTCCGTCGTGCACAAATCAAGATTTATCTGATTGCGGTATTTGGTTGGAGATAAAATTGATTTTACTCACGGCCATTAGGTCCGCACTTCCTGGCCAAGAATCCAGGTTCTCCCTCGTTTCCTTCGAGTGAAGTTGTTGAAGATTGGAAGTTTCTTAAGAATTTGATGGGAGGTCCTTCAAAACTGGTTTGGAAGGCTTCGAGGCGCCATGATCTTCTTGCGCTTTCAGGAGGCGCTTTAAGAGGCCGTCAATTCCCTCCCTCTGGGTGTCGAGAGCTTGCGCTAAAAAACGGTTGAATTCTGTTCCTTGGTTTAAATTAATTCTTACGCCGGATGCTTTCTGTCTGTTCGATACATGGAACATGTAATAAGTCTCATCAGAGCTTGCCTCTGCGCCAGTCCACTTTGCAAACGACCACTCTTGCGAACGGTTGTTCCCATTGAAGATTAACCTTGCGGTGGTCATTAGAACTGTTCCTTGGTCAACCGTTTGTTGAGTTTCAGGTCCTGGAACGAAAGTGCCTTTGGTCGCTCCTGTGCGATAACGAAGCCCTCCACCAATCGGAATGCTGACTCCCGAACTCCTTCCGACATAGGTGCCCGCTTGCCTTCGAGACTCGTGGTACGAAGCGGGACCTGACCAGAGAGCATATTCGCCCTTTTTCATTACTGCCGTCGTAGAAACTGCGTCCTCCGAATTGCTTGCCTTGGTAAATGCAACGACTAGTGCGTGGATGATTGAATGTTGATCTTGCCATTCTTGTAAAGCGGAATTGAATTTGACCAAGGCCGCATTATTCTGACTCTCGATCGATCGGATCTCGGCCGCTGTCCGTCTATTTTCTGCCGCATCCGCCAGAGATGTCTTGACTTTATCAAAAATCCCCATCAATCCTCCGTCTTGTTAATTTTTTCTGTTGGCAATCTTAATTGGCCCACGTGGCGATTGTGCTGCCACTTTTGAGCATGCGCAAGAAGAAAGACACGAAAATCAGAACTCGTTCTCAACCTAGTTCGTCAACGAGAGCCGCGTTACGATGTTTTAAGTCAGACTCGGCAAGACCTGACGGAGCCAAATTTCCGATCCGGTGTCTATGAGTATTTCCTGATCGGCGAGGGCTTAAGAGATCTGAGCGAGCGCTATATAAGAATTTAGGATGCGAGCGCCTGCCGCAAGGAGTGCGTGTTCAGTCTGATCGAATTCTGGTCTCGGCGGAACAAAGATGATCATGCCCTCGCGGCTTCGCGTAAGCAGCACTCGATAACTATTTAGTCTCAATTGGTGAGGGTCAAGTTGAGGAATTCGAGTTCGCATCTTTCGCAAGTCCCACTCCTTGCCGTTCCAGAGAAAATCGTTGCCCCAGGCGACAATAGCCATGTCCAATTCGAGACCCTGGCAGCCGAATTCGGTAACGACTTCCTGCATGTTGCAGCATGAGCCTTCTGAACCGAGGTCTTGGTTATACCAGCGGGCATTTTTTACACGCTTGGTGTCTTGAAAACCATTGTGTATTCCATAGTTTGGGAGTACCTGATCTTTGGAGGACGCCAGAATTCCGTACCTTTTACTGTTTTCCCCCTCGAATCGGGATGAAACGTAAAGTTTGGCCTCTTCGATATCGCGCGTTATAAAGATCGGGAAGTTCTGAATCCAGATTTTTTGGGACTGTTCGGAAGCAGCTGAGAAGTTTCCATCGAGTAGATGCTGAACCCATTGGTGCAGATATTCCGCCTGCTTGGAACGAAGGGTGTGGTTTAAATCCAACTCCGGATATTCGATGACTTTCTTTCCGGGAAACGCCATCGCAAATCGTGGGGGCGAATAAACCCTCCATTCACTTTTGGCGTGTTCAGAATCAAGGGCATCGAACCAGCCGTTAATTCCGGCTTCCTCTCCCGTATGAATTTCTTGCCCATGTCCGATGAGGCCAACGAGGGTTGACCAGTGGGGAATCTTCTCCCCGATCGAAATGAGAAGTTCTGGCTCACTGTAAGGAATAGATTTCTTTAACATCATATGATTTGAATCCCAAGCTCGTTGGGCTTCATCAAATACGACGATGTTTTGTCGAGGCACTTTGCTAGTCGTCCCATAGCTTTTAATGAAGGCATGTAGGTCACTGACAAATGCCTTGCTTTTTAGCGCATCTCGCAACACCTCTACCAACGGTCCATTACCAGACAGGAAAATAGCCTGAGAAGATTGATCTGATTTGTCATACACAAACTGAAGTCCTACCAAGGTCTTACCGGCACCCGGAACTCCAGAGACAAAAGCCAAAGCCCTGCCGGAATTGTCTTCCGCCCATTGAGCAATCTCTTTCAATCTCATCACCGCACCACCTACACCATATGACTCCGCGCGTTTGATTGCAGGCAATCGTTCGTTGCTGAAAATCATCTTCGCTGCCGCGATAAGAGTTGGCAACGGGGCATAGTCACCCGCCAGCCAATCTTCTAGATCGATTGAGGTTCCTTCTGGCTGCCCATCTAACGTCGCGGCGAGTTTGTCGGGTGATAACACCAAAACTACGTCTCGAATTTCAGCTTTGTCGTGCGTCTTAGTAGGAATGAGTATTGGCAAGACCTCAATGCCATGTGTCTTCGAGTGATATTCAGCCAAATCTCGTGCATAGGCAGCGACCTGGTCTAAGGAAGATCGCTGAAGAATTGGGTCCTGCTTAAATTCGAGAACAAATATCTTCCCTGGACCCAAAACTATTACGTCGGGTCGGCGACCACCTTCCAATGGCAGTTCAAATTCGAGGATGATCGACCACTCCAGGCACGATGATCTAGCGATTGCCAGGGCGCGGAATGAGTCCTTCAAAACATCGATTTCTTCGAGCCACGCTTCAACTTGGGATCGTGAAGGATTCATGCCGAGCAATCCAATCAGGTGTTCTTCAAGGCTAGATTCCACTGAGCTCGTCGGTTGATTCAAGAATGAGCGAACTGATCCCGACCAACCGTGAGTCCGGCGATTCTCAAGCATGGGAGAAGCTAATCAGCTTTCGCTCGTCACGAGAACAATTAGTTCAGATTGATTTTGGTTTTTCAGGCTAATTGCTATCTAAGTTGCGTTTTGAAGTACTCCTGGGTCTCAGGATCTACAGAGAAAAGCAGGGTTCCTGCAAGACCTCTGGTAAGCAACACTTTGTAAGTATTTTTTACCAGTACATCGAACTGCTTCTCGCTAATTCCCTTCATGGCGGGATCTTTGGATCCGCTCGCGACTCCAACCCATTGATTCCCTCTCCATACCAAATCAGGGCCGAAAATTACGCCGTTCCAGTCATACTCAAATCCTTGAGCGGTATAGACGCATCCTATTTGATCAAATCCTTTTGGATCGATTGCCCAAAGTTCGCCAGACATATACCCGCCTACCCCGCGGTCTCCTTTTACGTTCCACGGTTTGGACCATTCACCGATCTTTACATCCAAGGGCAGCGTGCCATCTGGATTTGGATCATGCCAAGTCCAGCAGTATCCAGCTGTAATCCTTGATTTGTAACCTTCAGACTCAAGATCGCGAAGCTGCGACTCCATCTCTTCCGGTGAATTTACGACTTCGACCTTGAAATTTGGATCTTCGGTCCAGGAGACGATCCCTTCCTCCTCAAGCTCCAAGAAGGCGTTTAACCAATTTTCGTAAAGCCTAGATCCTCCACACCTAAACTGGCCATCAAGATCTACGCGGATGACCTGCAAGCCCATGGCTCTAGCTTCAGTTTCTATGTACTCAGGGGTGCCTGTCTCACCTTTTCTAACGACTTGGTTACTGTCTAAGAGGAAAACCGGGACTCGCGCAACGTTGAGGAGTTCGTGTAATTGAGGAGTACCAGTTCTTAAGTCTGCTTTTGTATATCTGTTCGCACTCGTGTCTCGTATCCGGTGCGCTTCGTCGCAAAGAATGACGTCGAGGGAATTCTTTTCGGCGGTCATGAATGAGTTGAAATATGAAAAAAGTTTTTGAACTTTGGGAGCACGGCTTCCGGCAATTTTACGCAATGAGTTTCTGAAAGCTCGAGACCCCGTGGCGTGCAGCGTCGTTTTTCCTCGTCGAGAGAGTTCACCGAGCAGTGATAGGGCAATGACGCTCTTACCAGTACCGGGTCCACCCGTAACGATCACGGCAGTCTTTGTATTCGAACTATCAGCGTCTCTTAGAGCCTTCATCACCATCGAGTAAGCGACCTGCTGCTCGTCAAGTAGTCTGAACTGTTCACGATTCTTGACTTCGTCGGCAGCCAAGTCCATAAGTTGCTTCGTCGGAGCAATCTTGGAATTTAGAAGATCATCCGTGTATTGATCGGAAAATTGGGAAGTGATTCTTGCTGACAAGTAATCTTTCAAATTGTTCTTTTGTGCCGCTGTGAAAAGCATTCCATTTTGCGTAGGGCCAACCAGCTCCAAGGCAGAATTATTTGGGCTAAGCCAATTGTGCAAGTATGCGATGCCATATAGGTGGGTGTTTTCTGACGAGACGAATTTATTGAAGTCTTCTAAATATTCGCAGTACCGACTGACTTGGGTTGAAGGATGCAGAACCGGGTTGTCCCCGTACGCACCAATTTTCAATGTGTCGACCGCACCCTCGATTAAATCCGCGTCAGTCCATTGTTTTAATTCAAGGGCAACAACGGCTTGTCCTTTCGTCTTTGGGTCGCTGCCAACTGCAATCACATCTACTCGCTTGCTGGAGTATGGCAACTGGTATTCAATTAATAGATTAACGTCCCCGAGGCCACACTGGATTAATAACTCCGAAACTTCAACGAGGGAATTACCCCAAGATCTCTTTTCACCAGTGCTCGGTAAATTTCCAACCTGAAAAAGCATCTGAGCCGATAATTTTTCGACGAGCGTATCCGTGAGAGCCATTTCCTTAATTCTGTTGGCAGTTTCCCGTAAGAGCGCAGACAATTTTCCCCCAGGCAGCACGTAGATACGTGCGGGTGGGGACATGTCTTGCCTAGAAGTCCGGCGGGCCGCGAATTAGAAGAAACTTTAACGCTTATGGAAAGATATTTGCACTCTTGGTGTCGGGACACGATAGAAATAGCCATGGAAGAAATCCGACAACTTGCCCTTCAGATAAGGAAATTTGCTGATGCTCGAGATTGGGAGCAATTCCACACACCCAAGAATCTCTCCATGGCCGTCGCGGGTGAGGCAGGCGAGTTGGTGTCAGAATTTCAATGGCTGACCCCGGAGCAATCTATGCGGTCGGGAATGTCTCCCGAAAAGCTGGAAGCAATCGAACTTGAAGTGGCGGACGTAGCTATCTACTTAATTCGGTTGGCCGATGTTCTTGGGTTGGATATTTCCGAAGCCGTTTTGAAGAAGTTAGCGATTAACGAGACTCGCTTTTAACGAACCGACCTCAACACCGCAGTCACTTTCCCCAATATCTCCGCATTATCTGCGGGAATCGGGGCGTAGTTGTCGTTGGCGGGGAGTAGCCAGTAATGGCCATCCTTCTTGGAGAAAGTTTTGACTGTGGCTTCGCCATCGATCATGGCGGCGACGATCTCGCCTTTGTTGGCATCCTTTTGGGCGCGGATTACGACGTAATCGCCATCGCAGATTGCAACATCAATCATGGAGTCGCCTACGACTTTAAGGAGGAAGAGCTCGCCTTGTCCTACGAGGGATTCGGGGAGTGGGAAGACCTCTTCGATGTGTTGCTCGGCGAGGATTGGTCCACCGGCGGCGATTCGGCCTACTAATGGGATGTTGACGGTCTTTTCGGGCTTGATGGAGTCGGCATCGTTGGGATCAGTGATTTCAAAGGCACGGCCCTTGGAGGCGTCTTTGCGGATAAAGCCTTTTTCGACCAGGGCTTCGATCTGATATTTGACGGAGGCGGGGGAGGCGAGGCCGGCTGCTTGACCGATTTCGCGCATTGATGGGGGATAGCCGTTGGTTTCGATCGCCTTCTTGATGACATCCAGGATCAATTGCTGGCGGGTGGTGAGGCCATTGTCATCGGCCGGGCCATCTGGCAGCTCGGAGATGGTTGCAGGGGCCTTCTTTACGCCTGTGGCGTCATCTTTTGTGCTCATGGAATAAGGGTAGGGGAAAGGGGAGAAAAAGTCGAACATATGTTCGAAATTTTCTTGCCAATGTCGGTGGGGGTATGTAATGTTCTCTTTAGAACAGGTGTTCGAATCCCCTCGAACAACGTTTAAGCAAGTGAAGGAGCTTCCCCCATGGCTACTAAGTTAACTCCTCGTGGTCGCAACGTCGTACGTGGCACTGCTGTTGCATCGCTATTGATAGTGATTGGCGCTGGTTTTAGCGCTGTTGGAAATGCATCAGAGAAAGGCGTTCCGTCAACGCCTGCATCCCAAGGCTATGTTCGTGTAGTTGTTGCACCCGGTGAAACGCTCTGGTCATTAGCTTCTTTAGTTGCTGGCACCGGTTCTGTTGCCGCAGTCGAACAGAAGATTGTTGATGCCAATCAGCTCCAATCCACTGATCTGGCTGCGGGGGATCGTTTGTGGGTTCCTTCTAAGTAGTAGTTAGACGTGTTAGCCTTTGCTTATGGACGATAAGGTAAAGGTTAAAGAGACTGGCGCTGGCACGTCCACAGAGCGCGCGACCCGCAAGGGTCGGACCAATTCCTCTCGGCTAAGTTCCAAGCATCAGGTGACGATTCCAGTCGATGTGATGCGAGAAGCGGGGTTCAAGGTGGGGGATGAAATAGTTTTTAGCGTTGAAGAGAAGAAGATCGTGATTACAAAAAAGCCGCTCGATCTTCTGGAGTGGGTTGCCAGCTTGGGTGGATTTTATGACGGGTATGACTTTGCAGCAGAACGCGCCGATGCATGGCCGGACTAATTCTGGATTCGGATGCGCTTCTTGCAGTTATGAATGTTGAAGATGCTCATCATAAAAGCATTATAAAACGCCTACTTCATAATAGGGAACCATTAAGGATTTCTGTTGTAACTTATTCCGAATCTCTTGTTTATCCCTTTGAAAAGAATAATTACCCGGCGATGTCTGACGGAATTAAGAAACTCGTTGATGAAATTATTGATGTTTCAATATCGATTGCAACAAAGGCTGCAGAGTTACGCGCATCTTCGAAGATCAAACTGCCAGATGCGCTAATTGCAGCAACGGCAATCGAGAAGAATCTGACTCTTCTGACCTTCGATGAGAAGCTTGCAAAGCGAGTGCCGGGGGCGGAGTTGCTGAGTACGTAAGGTCACCAAGTGGTTCAGGGGATGTTCATGAAGGGCTGAGTGCTAGCCCGATGGAGCGCTATTCCAAATAATCTGTCTAGAGCGTAGCCTCCTTCGAACGCGGCATTGGGGCCGCACTCAAAGGAGAGAAGATGACCGATTACGTTGCCCCGGGATTACCGGGAAGCAAAGCTGTCTTTAAGAGCAGATATGACCACTGGATCGGTGGCAAATACGTTGCCCCAACATCTGGGCAATATTTCGAAAATGTAACTCCCGTAACAGGAAAAGTATTTTGTGAAGTCGCACGCGGAAATGCCGCAGATATTGATTTGGCTCTTGATGCAGCACATAAGGCTGCCAAGGCATGGGGCAAGACATCTGCAACTGCTCGCGCAATCATTTTGAACAAGATTGCCGATCGCATGGAACAAAATCTTGAGGCGATCGCCGTTGCTGAAACATGGGATAACGGAAAGCCAATTCGCGAAACTATTAATGCTGATATTCCACTAGCGATCGATCACTTCAGATATTTCGCTGGAGCAATCCGCGCACAAGAAGGATCACTGGGTGAATTGGATGATGACACTGTTGCCTACCACTTCCACGAGCCTCTAGGAGTTGTCGGTCAGATCATTCCTTGGAACTTCCCAATTTTGATGGCTGTGTGGAAGCTTGCACCTGCGCTCGCTGCAGGTAACTGCGTCGTTCTCAAGCCAGCAGAGCAGACACCGGCATCGATCATGTTCTTGCTCGATTTGATTCATGATCTGCTTCCAGATGGTGTTCTAAACATCGTCAACGGTTTTGGTGTCGAAGCAGGTAAGCCACTTGCATCATCACCACGTATTGCCAAGATCGCATTTACTGGTGAGACAACCACTGGTCGTTTGATCATGCAATATGCATCGGAAAACATCATCCCAGTCACACTCGAACTTGGTGGAAAGTCACCAAACATCTTCTTTAACGATGTGGCTGCACATGATGATGCTTTCTACGACAAGGCGCTCGAAGGCTTCACACTCTTTGCTTTGAACCAAGGCGAAGTATGTACCTGTCCTTCACGCGGGCTTATCGAAGCTGGCATCTACGACAAGTTCTTGGGTGATGTAACAGCCCGTACAAAGGCTATTAAACAAGGCCATCCGCTTGATCTTTCGACGATGATCGGTGCCCAGGCATCCAATGATCA
>Ga0007858_1000247_pt1 | contig 18512 bp, 30 predicted proteins | sample CryBogCBH08Aug08_FD_71211 | JGI IMG/M metagenome (GOLD analysis project Ga0007858, IMG submission 71211) | Freshwater microbial communities from Crystal Bog, Wisconsin, USA - CBH08Aug08 | ecosystem: Environmental > Aquatic > Freshwater > Lake | place: Crystal Bog, Wisconsin, USA | collected...
ATCGCAAAATGGACACAATCAACACAGAATTTCTGTTCCATAAAAGAACCTTTCATTTGAGTTAGGACACATCACATCTATATGTGACGAATGGATTATACGGTTAGATGATTAGTCTATCATTGATATTTTTAATCGGCTTTCCTTTCTTGATAGTTTTCGTTGTCAGACACTCTAATGCCTAAAAACAAGAAAAAAGCAAACCAAAAATGGTCATTCATTACCAAATAAACAATTCCAGCCACTAACGCAACATTGGTCACGGCTTGAAAAAGATATTTGTTCATGTGTTCTTCTCCTTGAGTTTGTCGGCAACTGCCCATATTGCGCCTAAAGTTAGCGTATTATTTTCACGCAAAAGTGTTTCTAATTCTTCGTCAGTCAGGTCTACCCATTCGCGGGGTTGTGGGCAAGTGTCAATACGACCAGTTGCAATGTAACAATCTAACTGTTCTTTGGTAACGTCACCATACTGTTTTAGGTGGAATACAGGTTCACCCTGCTCTTGCTTGGGTTGTGGGTGAAAGTCGCTATGCTCTTTCATGGCCTCGCGGCTGAAAAAGCCGGACGTAAACTCTTGCTGTTGCTTGGGTTGTGAATACTGACAAACACAATTCCATTTTCCACATAAGTTACATGGCATCGCTTACTCCTTTATGCCGTGGGCGGCTTCGATTGCTCTGGCAAAACGAGTTCTAAAGTCATTCACAATTCCGACCAAAGGCATATTTGCCACTGTGTCGGCGATTTCATCAATCTGCTCATCCGTCAGCGGCTTGCGGGGTTGTGGGCGAGTGTAGAGCGGAACGCCAGCAGAATAATCTGTTACTTCTCGCCAGATACCATCGGTAAATTTTGCAAACCTACCCACAGGCTCTTGGTTTTCTGTCTTGCATTTATCGCATTGGCAAACCACATGACGTGGCCCTTCAACTTTCATTGATGGCTTGTCGTAACCGTGGTATCCGTCTTTATCCATTGTTCTTCTCCTTAAGTTTGGCTTCAATCCAATTTATCAATACCACCTCATTTTCGTTAGGAGTCCACCATTCGGCTGAAAGTTTCTGCATATCGGTAGGTGTCAGCCCAACCCATGTGCGGGGTTGTGGGTGGGTGTAGAGAGCCATACCAACAGGCAATACCACAGATTCTTTGATTGGTGCGTAGGTAAAACGTCCACCATATACGCCAGTAACCAACGCCACAGGCTTATCCTGCTCTGCCTTTTCAATGATTTCATTTTGTTTCATGCTTGTCCCCTTGCTTCTTTAAGGGCGTGTCGTACGTATTCGTCTGTGGTTATATCTATGTTTTTGTCACCATAGGGATACTCACCGTTAAAACCTTCACCAGAGGCTTCAAAACCTGCGAAAAAACCTTTTTCAAATACCAGTTTGGCAAAGATTTCCAAAAAGCGTTTTGGGACTTGGTTCGCCGTTTCCCAAGGAGTCGGCAATTCTTTCATCCATTCTTTGCTGGCTTGTTTAGCCATCTCAATGATTTCATCTTGTGTCATGGTTTAACTTTCTGTGTGAAGACTATACGTCTGCATACTGTATATATATAATATATGTAGTCACAATATAGAGATTCTATATTGAGACACAATACATCTTTTTTTAATACATACATACGCTCTGTATACCTCAATATTGAGTTAATAACTAACTACGTTAGTTATTATGGAATACCTATAGACCATCTGTGGATAACTCGATTTGCAGGTGTGGATAAGATTCAGGGTAAAAATAGGCATTTAAGACACTTTTTACCCTTACCCTACCGTTACCATTAAACCAACTCCAAAACGGGCTTAAGGGTTGTTTTAATCGGTTTGGTGACGCATCCCGCACACGGGCGAGGGTGCATCTGACAAACACCTAGTGCTTGGCAGTGTTGAATCTGTGATGCTTGAGCGAGATAGTCTTCGGCAATGAGTAAGCAGTAGAAGCACTCTTGTTCATTACCAAGGAAAAACCACCCTCTAGCTTTTTGGTGTCTGTCGTATGCGAGGGACACATAAAGGTCTGCGAGGGCTTCGTTCATTTAGGGACTACCTCACCAAGCGTGAGCAGGGCAATGACAAAGCCAAAAGCCATGCTACTTACGACAAGCAAAACAATGTCAACTAGCCTCATGCGTGGTGCTATGTTGTCACATTCACAAAGGGGCTTTTCACACATTAAAGGCGTGTAAACCTTTCCACCTCTAGCCATAAGTTACTCCTTGTTAAAAATCAGGGTTTTGACAGCACTCTCAAAGTACTTACAAATCGATTGAATCGCCAGCGAGGACGTTGGCAGCTTGCAGCAGTGTGCGCGAGGGCAGGTTTATCTCTTGCTCAAAATATTCAAGGTTTTCCCTTATATCTCGAGCCAGAGCAGCAGCTCCATTGAAATCGTTTTTTATCTGACGTAAGAAAAAACCAGCGTTGTATCGTTTATCGCCACGCCAGGCAGGGTGAGCGCCACGAATAATCAACGCAAGCTCTTGCATAATCTCCAAATTGTCGATTGTCTGCATAATTTCCCCCTTAAATAGTGCAGCAGCCACAGCATGGCGCATCGATGCAGCGACCTGCCTTATTCCGATAAAATTCATTACCATTGATGCTAAAAACATCGGAAACTCGTTTTTTATCGCCCAAATAAGAGCTAGTATCAATTCGACAATCTCCAGGCTCTGCGAGCCACGCTTTTTTAGTTGCTGTGTCGTAGGTTATTTCATCACCCACGTTGATGACAACGCCAGACAACGCACAACGCCCACGATATTTAGCCAGCATTACTTTTTGCATAAAAAACCTTTCAGAGTTAAGAATGATGCGAAAACGCATCCCATAGCCTACAGAATAGGCTACAGGATAGGCTATCAATGCAGAGAATAAGACACGTTTTTGACGTCACGATGCCAGCAAGCCCGACAATCCTTGCATTGATTCCCTTGCTGTGGTGCAGGACAAAATTGTCCAATTGCTTGAACCGTATGCACAGTTGATGTATTCCCTTCATAGGCAGGAGCTGGCAGGTTTACCATAGCTCCCGACAATCGGACACAGAGATTAGAGGGAAAATCACCAAAAATCTCACGATATTGATAAACCAGCTTTTTTTCTTTTGTAGGCAGCCAAAAAGACACGCTAGGCAGTTTTTCCGCAATTGTCACAATATCCAGCAAGTGTTGAAAACTTTGCAAATCTCCCGCATCGTGCCAGCGAAAGTAAGATTCATTAGCAGAGCCGATAAGCTTTACCATACTATCAACCCACGATATGGAGCGCAGCCCGTTAGCTCGTTTTTCATGTGCTTTTTGCACGCTAGGATAAGAATAGTTAGCCTTAAGTGCATAGCATCCGTGGCAGACACTACCCTCTATCTTTGCTAGCTTGGAGCCGACATTACAGAGCTTGGCAGAAATACCATAGCTCAAGCCAGGCATTTTTGAGGGTTTGCCTAAATTGCCAGCGATGTCGCTAGCTAGCTTCTTAGTGAGTTTAGACTGTGGTACAGCGAAAAGAATGATTTGCATGATGTGCCTTTCGGTTTGAGTTAGGAATATGCTTAACGCATACACATGATTATCGGTTGACAAGATTAAATGTCAATACCAACAATGGAAATATATTTCTATCGGATATGTATTTTCTATAGGTTTTACCTATAATATATATTCATATCATATAGAGACAATACATTAAGTGGGTGTCTATTATGTATACGGGTAGTTAGTAGACACGGGTAAGAATAGGGGAAGGTGTCTACAACATCTCTCTTTTTTATATATCTAAATTATGTATACCATGCCCATTCCTATGCGTTTAGGTCATAATGGGCGTGAGTACTTACAAACATAAACGAAGTAAGCGCTTGCTGACCATCGAAGGGGACGGTGAGTCGATGTGTGCGTGCCCCCCACTTATCCCCCCCCATAAAAAATTTTGTATTTCCTGCTTGCGTGTGTTTTATTTGTTTATGCTATTATGTGTTTACAGGTAGAGGTGATTACATGGAGATATTGGAAATACAACGTGGTGGTGAGATGCCCAAGCCGAGGGTGGTGTACTCGTATCCCTATGAGGGGATGGAGGTGGGGGATAGTTTTGCTGTGCCCAAGGAGGCTAGGCAGAAGGTGGCAAATGCGAATTACAGGGCGAGTAAGCGTCTTGGTTACAAGTTTGTCAGCAAGACTGAGGGTGAGATGTTGCGGGTCTGGAGGGTTTCGTGATGGACTATCTGGCAGAGGCTAGGAAGGCTCTTGCAGAGGCTCGGGAGTATGAGGTAGAGAAGCGTATGCCTATCTTGCCTCCGAGGCTTGTAGGGGTCTTGGCAGAGGTCACAAGGAATCAACCAGAGATAGTTTTAACTTGGACTGCTTAACGAATGGCACAAGTAGATTGGTTATGGATGAATGAGGATGAGCTAAGGGGCATGTTGTGTCTCTTGGCTGACCTTTTGCGCCAGTCTGAGCTTCGTCGGGTGGTTTGTATGAATGAGGCTTTGCAGCATGGATACAGAGAAGGATTTGCAGACGGAGCTTTACAACTCTCGTCTAAAGTTGAAAAAGGAAATGCAGAGGGCGCTGTCTTGCATTAAACCGTCTAGCAAGAAGAAGCTGGCGGCTGAGTGGCGGCAAACGTATTCGGAGTTGTTTTACAAAGAGCTGATTAGCTGTGCGAGAAACAAAAAGGTGGCGGTAACAATTGCAGATTGGAATCTTGAGGAGATGAAATGAGGGTAGCAGTCATCACGCCGTATCACAATGAGACACCAGAGGTGTTGTCTCGCTGCTATCAGAGCGTCATCCACCAAACCTACAAGGACATTACCCACTTCATGGTGGCAGATGGCTCACCCAGTGAGCTACCCTTGCGGATTCAGCAGATGAGTGTGCCCAAGTGTGCTGACTTTGGTGACACGCCCCGTGGGGTAGCCTCTGCGGTAGCCTGGGCACAGGGCTATGACGCTATTGCTTACTTGGATGCCGACTGCTGGTATGAGCCTAACCACATCGCCACGATGGTAGGGGTGTTGAAGGAAAGCGGCAGTGACATCGTGACTTGCCCACGAAACCTCTACAGGCTGGATGGAACATTCATGGCTGTGGACAAAGAGTCTGACGGTAAGGCATTCAACGACACCAACTGTTTTTTGTTTAGCCGCAAGACGTTTCCTTTACTGGCAAGCTGGATGTTCAAGCCACTAGAGCTGTGCATCATTGATGACCGAGTTCTGTGGCAGGTTGTCCAGCAATCACAAGTCAAGGTGGCTAGGTCTCTCAAGTTTACGGTGAACTACACCACCACACTGGCATTTCATTACCAACAAAACAATGAGCCTATCCCTGACCACGCCAGAGTGTTGATGGACAAAGGGGATGGCATGAAGGTTTACAACTACAAGGACGTATATGCGAGCTGAGATTCACTGCCTAGCCTGGACATCTGTTGACCCTAAGATTGTCAAAGGGCATACCGATGTGTGCAAACACTTGGGGCTGACAGTCAACTACACCATCCAAAACGTTCGTCACGGTCTGTGGATGGACAACATTATGGAAAACACTGATGCTGACGTTGTGTTGTTCTTGGACATCGACTGTGTGCCTACCAACAAAGACGTTGTGGACAAAGCGATTGCATGGGTGATGCAGCACGGCACATTCATCGGGATTGCCCAAGCCAGCAACCACATTCCTCCTTACTCTCACATCTTTGCTGCGCCAGCTTTCTATGCCATCTCCAAGGCTTGTTGGGTCAAGATGAATAAGCCCACCTTCATGGAGACTGAACAGTCTGACGTAGCCGAGAACGTTAGCTATGCGGCAGAGATGATGAGGATTAACTACAAGACTTTGTACCCCACGCATTACTTCAAAGCGCCAGCAGAAGGCATCTGGAAGCTGCACACCTACGGGGAATATGGAATTGGTACGCACTTTGAGGGCGGGATATTCCACTTGTATCAAGGTCGTATGCCACAAAATGCAGAGTTCTTTGCCCACACTTGTAAGTCAATACAAGAAGGCACATTCAATTTAGAACGCTTCAAGCCTTGTCGTCATGAATTTTGACCTGCAAAAATTTTATAAGTTCTGTTCAGAGCTAAAAATTGAGACCAAAGAAGAAGGTCTCAAGAAGATGGGTCGCCTACTGGGGACTCAAACCTATGTGATGGAAGAAATAGATAAAGGGTTGAAAGAAGATGTCCATTTCTTCGTCATTCTTAAAGGTCGTCAGTTGGGTATTACTACTGTTAGCCTTGCCCTTGATTTGTATTGGCAATTTACTCATCCTGGCTGGCAGGGCACTCTTGTCTCCGATACTGAAGAAAACCGAGATATGTTCAGGTCAACTCTGGGAATGTATCTTGACGGTTTACCCAAGGAGTACAAGATTCCTTTGGTTGCTCACAACCGCAATCAAATGGTCCTCAAAAACAGGTCACGAATCTTTTACCAAATCGCTGGTAACAAATCTCGATTGGGTCAAGGTAAAGCTATTACATATTTACACGCAACTGAAACAGCGTCTTGGGGCAACGACGAAGGTCTAGCTTCACTGATTGCCTCTCTTGCGGAGAAAAACCCGCAGCGTCTGTACATCTTTGAATCCACGGCGCAGGGGTTCAATATGTTCCACGATATGTACAAGACTGCTAAACGTGCCCGTACACAGAGAGCCATTTTTTGCGGCTGGTGGCGCAACGAGTATTATTCTGTTGAAGCTGACTCTAAAGAGTACAAGGTGTACTGGGATGGCAAACTCAAGCCAGAAGAAAAAGAGTGGGTCAAGGAAATCAAAAAGATGTACGGCGTTGAAATCAATTCACGCCAGATGGCTTGGTGGCGCTGGAAGATGGCGGAGGGCATCAAGGATGAAACCCTGATGTATCAAGAATTCCCACCCACGGAGGATTACGCCTTCGTGATGACGGGAACATCTTTCTTTTCTAACTCTCGCTGTACGGACGCAGCGAAATCAGCAAAGAGCATGGGCTATGAATGTTACAGGTATGCCTTCGGACAACTCTTCCAAGACACAGAGTGTTTGCCTTCTTCAGACAGGCTGGCAACGCTCAGAATCTGGCAACAACCCGTTGACACTGCTTACTACGTTATTGGTGCAGACCCAGCATACGGAAGCTCAGATTGGGCAGACCGATTCTGCATCCAGGTGTTTCGTGTTTATGCAGACGGTCTTGACCAAGTGGCAGAGTTTGCAACCTCGGAACTCAACACCTACCAATTTGCGTGGGTCATCGCCCACCTTGCAGGTGCATATAAAAACTCGACGCTGAACTTAGAAGTCAACGGTCCAGGTCAGGCGGTCATCAACGAGCTGCGTAACCTAAAACGCTTGGCATCCGCTATGGATGGCAAGATTGCTACCGACATGATGGATGTGTTGGGGTCAATGCAAAACTACATCTGGCGACGTAACGACACGATGGGCGGTCTGTCTAACTCCATCGGTTTCTTGACTACCTCATCATCTAAAGAGCGTATGTTGTCTTACATGAAAGACTACTTTGAGCGCAACATGATGGGCATCTTCAGCATGGAATTGCTAGAAGAAATGAAAGGCATTGTGCGTGAAGACGGGTTCATTGGCGCACCTGGGCGGGGTAAGGATGACCGTGTGATTGCAACAGCACTGGCGACCATTGCGTGGGCAGAGCAAGTGCAACCTCGCTTGATTGCTATGCGTCTGTCCCGTCAAATTTCACTTAAACAAGACGAATACACCCCTGAACAGATTGCAGTGGGCAAAAACGTATCCAACTATTTGAAAGCAATTGGCGTTTATGGTGGCAAAGATGGAAGACCTATCTAAACAAGAACTTAAAAAAGAACTCAAACGGTTTTTGATGGACAAAGACAGAGGCATCTCTATCAAAAATTTCTGCGAGTTGGCGGGTATTTCCGAGCGTTTGTTCTTGTACGTCATCAAAGAAGAGCGTTACCCAATGAGCGAAGACACGCAGCGAGGCTTAAACAGGGCTTACAAACACTGGAAACAGGGGCGCATTCGGGTTATGAAGAAACACACGAACGAAACTTACCCTGACTACAGGAAAGAAGCTGTCCAGCCACTAATCCCTACAAGTAAGTTAGTGCTTACTAACGAGGGGTTTAAAGTGCAAAACAAGCCTATCAACAGGCATGATTACAAGAATTTTGGCAATATTTTGTGTGAAGACTAACTAAGAGGGGTGAAAAATGGGTGTTTTAAAAGATTATTGTTGTTCAGAGCATGGAATCTTTGAATCTATGGAGGCAAAGTGTCCTATCAAGTTTTGTAAGGGCGATTTATCCGTGGTTTTCTTAAAACCAGTGGCTATGAAGTCCGACAAGACCAAAGCGACGGACAAAAACCTAAAACAATTGGCGATGGAGTTTGATATGACCGACATCAAGTCCACAAAAGCAGGTGAACACCAAACTGGCTACTTAAAACGCAAAAATAAGCTCTCTGACAAAGAATTTGAGCAAGCAACAGAGGCTTTGAATCACAATAACAAGATGCAAGAAGAAAAATTGGTCCAAGAGCGCCTATCTGGTGCAATGTGGGGCAATGGTGGTAATATTAATTTGCAATCCGTCATGAACGGGCAATTCAAGCCAGTAAAAGACGAATCTGTTAGCGTTTTGCCAAGAAGTGTTGGACAATTTGTGCCACCCAAGCCAGGTGCAGGTACTCAGATTGACCATGAAGGCTTGAAGATAAACAGTAATGCGGAGTAGAAATGAAAATACCAAAGGGGATGCTAGACAGAGATGAGTTCTATCGGGACATCATCTACAAGTGCGAAGTCTCTTTGAACTCACGCAAAGTTGACTACGCCTCCTTGCGTAACTGGTATCTCTTTGGTAACGGTCCTGACGAAGCGCCAGCACTGTACAACAAAATTTTCCCGCACTTAGACCAAGTAACGTCGTTCTTGTACTCGGCAGAGACCACCCGATTCTCAATCAATTTGGGTGCGTCTATCCCCGACAACGAACACCGAAAGATTCCCGTGCTGACAAAAGCCCTCAACAATGAGTGGCTCAATAGCAACGCTGACCAAGTTTTTTCTACCGCCACCACATGGGCGCTGGTGTACGGCACAACCTACGTCAAGATGATTATGCAAAACGGGATTCACCCGTACATGGTCGAGCCTGGTTGTGTCGGCGTGTTGCGTGAGGACATTACCTACACAGACCGACAAGAAGCCCTGATTCAAAAATATTACATCACCAAGTCTGAGCTGTACACCCGTCTGTATAGCCATCCGAATCGGGACAAAATTATTCAGCGCATGAACTCCATGCCGCATGAACGCACAGAGATTGCCAACGGACTTGAGCGCATCATCATCTCTCAGTCCAACCCAACCATTTATGGTAACGTGAACTTGGACTTGGCTGGTGGCAACCGCTACAAAGCAGAAGTGTCAGAGGACACCGTGGAGATGACAGAGCTGTGGCTCTGGGATGATGACTCACAAGATTACCGTGTGGTCACAAAGGCAGACCCAGACATCATCATCTACGAACGTTCTGGCGAAGAGATGTTCATCAAAGGTGAGTTGCCGTTTATTCAGATTTGCCCTAACCCGCTGTACGACTACTACTGGGGTGCAAGCGAAGTTCAACGCCTGATTTACTTGCAGCAGTTGCGTAACCGCCGCATGACTGAGATTCTTGACTTGCTGTCCAAACAAGTGTCTCCACCCACGGCGTTGATTGGCTTTACGGGCATCTTGGATGAGAAAAATTTTGCGCTTAACCGTGCAGGTGGTTTGCTCTCCACCGATATGCCTAATGCCAAGGTAGAAAAGTTAGCGCCCACTATGCCGCCAGACTTGTTTGCTGAGTTGCGTGAAATTGACGCTATGTTTGAAGAGGCATCTGGTGTTGGCAACGTGCTGCAAGGTAAAGGCGAAGCAGGTGTACGTTCAGCAGGACACGCATCCCAGTTAGCCCGTCTGGGGTCATCACGAGTAAAAAAACGGGCACTTATCATCGAAGATTCGTTGGAAAAGCTGGCTACCTTGTATCTCAAGGCTATGCAGCTCTACGACGATACGCATTTCAAAGATACGCACGGTGTGCCGTTCATTGCCGAACAATTCACCAAAGAATTCACTGTCAAAGTGGATGGACACTCCAACAGCCCCATCTTTACGGAAGACACCCGCACACTGGCATTCAACTTGCTCAAAGCAGGGGCTATTGACAAAAAATCTCTGCTTGATTTGATTGAGCCGCCAATGAAAGAGGAGTTAATTGAGCGCTTGAAGATGATGGAAGCCAAGCAAGCCGCCCAACCACAACCTCCCGCTGGCGAACACAAAAAAGGGCACAAAGCCCCTGAACACAAGGAGTCGTGATGGCTACTAAAAACGTCGGTGGACCTCAAACGCAACCCAAAGCTGACCAACCACGGGTTAGTTCTGAAACTTTACGCAAAGAATCTTCTGGACCTGGATTGACACAGCGCACAACAGGTGTTAGAAACACGGCTGGGGGTAGAACTCAGAGAAACTACGCCAGAACGTAAGGACTTCATCATGATGCACAGATACGGTAAAAAAGGTCGCAAGACCCGTCGCTGATTTCTCGAAAGAGAATAGGGTATGGTTTCTCCCCTTGAAGAGAAACTGCTGTTTAAGGAGTTGCCATGCGTAAAGCTCGTAAACACAAACGCAAGTAATTGCGTTTAACGACTTCGGGGGAGTAGTCGATATCCACTCCCCCACCTATTGACAACTGGTTTGTAAGTGGTTACAAACTAGCCCCAAGGAGTAAACATGAGTGTTCCGCAAGACAAATTGATGGAGTTGATGAAAGGTAGCCGTTCGGCTGGCGTACCAATGCCCGACGCACCTCCTCCTGGTTCAAACTTGTCTGATGCTGAAGTGCCCCCAATGGGTTCTCCAATGTCTACTCCAGAGCCTAAGATGGGTTCTAAAGAAGCAGCAAAAATTAATTTAGGGATGGCGCAAGACTTGCTAGAGCAATCTTTGCCAGCACTAGGTTCGGATAGCGAAGAAGGTCGTGCGGCTTTGTCAGCTATCAGCGCAATCAACAAAGTTCTTGGTTCCAAAAAAGGGAAAGTCAACGAACTTCAGCAGTCAGAAATTTTGCAGATGTTGCAAACGTTGCCTCAAGCGGGTGGCGGTACACCAGAAGGCAAAGCAATGGCTGCTGCTCCAACCCCTGGTATGCCTCCTGCTGGCGGTATGCCTCCCCCACCTGGCGGTATGCCTCCAGGTATGCCACCTTCCCCAATGTAAACAGGAGTAATCATGGACTTGTTCAAACCTCGTGGTAATTCACAACCCCGTCGCCCTACTGACAACAACCAAAAAAATGGCGTGGTGGTTAACACCCCCCGTTATTCACAACTTGGTGGTTTGTCTGCTGCGGCAAAAGCTGCATTCGGCGGCATGAAGGTTGAAAAACCTGCTGACGGCAAAAAAGTCATTTAATACGATAAGAGGGTAAAAAAATGTCTTTAGAAAATCTTTCCTTAGAAGCCCGTGACGAGTTGGCATCCTTGATGCAGACTCTGGCTGATTCTCCCGATACACGGGAGGACATCTTGCGTTTGACTAAAAAAGTTAAACCCAACTTGAACATTCCTGAAATTGATTTGAAAGATAGGACCAACCAAGAGTTGGACAAAATCCGTCAGGAAAATGAATCTTTGCGTAACGAGTTTCGTACCCGTGATGCACAAGCCGAGTTGGACAAACGTCGCAAATCACTGGTGAAAAAAGGTTTGGTTTCATCTGAGGATGAGATTGATGCAGTGGAAAAAGTGATGTTGGAGAAAAAAATCTCTGACCACGAAACCGCCGCTGAATATCATCGCTTCATGAAAGAAGCTGCGAAGCCAACCCCTACTGGATACAATCCTTCCGCAATTCGTGGACTCAACCTCCAACAATTCTGGAAAGACCCACGGGGTGCAGCGCAGCAAGAGGCAGTTAAGGCTTTCCAAGATTTGCGTAAGCCACAACGCCCAATCGGTTTGTAAAAAGAGGGTGCAATTTTGTCAGGGCAGCAATGCCTACTTTGAGGAGCTAATATGGCTATAGGTGGTGGTATTCTGCCCCAGACAGGTAGTTCGCAATTTACGGAGTTAACGTACGTTACCCGTAGAGCGTTCATTCCTAAACTGGTTGTGCAGTTGTATAACAGCACACCCTTGATGGCAGCGTTGATTGCAAACAGTCAACAAGCCAGCGGTGGTGTTTCTTCTGTAACTGTCCCCGTTCAGGGCGCTCAGTTTGTTAACGCTCAGTGGTCTGACTACAGCGGCTCGTTCGCTCAACCGTCAGTCCAACAAGGTGCGTACAACGCTGAGTACGACTTGAAGTTGATGATTTCTCCCGTGCCGTTCCTCGGTATGGAAGGTGTCGCACAACAAGACGCTGCAATCATTCCTTTGATTGAAGCTCGTATGAACGACGCAACCAACGTGATGATGGATGCAATGGCTACCGCCTTGTATAACAACACCACAAACAACCAACAGTTCATCGGCTTGCCCGCTGCTGTGGATGACGGTACTGGTGGCGCAACTTACCAAACCACTTACGGTAACATCAACCGTAATACATACTCTTGGTGGCAATCCAAGGTGTATAACGCTGGTAACGTTAACCCAACTCGTCAAAACATTCTTCAGTACATCTCTGGTACTGTTAAACGTGGCGCTGAAATGCCATCGTTTGGCGTGTGCGGTTTCGGTACTTGGACTTTGTTGGCTCAAGACTTTGTGGGTCAAGAGCAATACGTTATCACCCCAGGCTCTGGCTTTGACGGTGACAACAATGGTCCTCAAGCCGCTTTCCGTGCTTTGATGGTCGCTGGTGTGCCAATCTATCCAGACCCATACTGCCCAGAAGGTACTGTGTACTTCCTGAACACTAACTACTTGTCGTTGTACATCCACGAACAAGGCTCGTTTGTGTTTACTGGATTTGAATCAACACTTCCAAACTGGCAAATTGGTTATGTGGGTGCTGTTCTTATGATTGCTGAATTGGTGTCTGTGAAGCCCAAGTCAATGTCTAAGATTAACAACTACAACTACTTGTCACTGTAAGGAGAAAAAATCATGTCATTAGCACTGAACAAAATCATCCTTGCAAATGCAAACGCAAACACGCCTGGTGCGTATTTCCAGTTTGCTAACTTGACAGTTACAACCGTCGGTAACGTTGTTCCCGCTGGTTTGTACCTTGTTCCTCCCACTGCGAACGTCACTATCAACATGACTTCTGGTGTCAACGCCACAACTGGCAACATCACATCTGTTGGTCCATTGTTGGCAAATAACACTGGCGGCGTGATTGTGTCTGACGGCGTGAACGTGTTTGCAAACGCTGCAACCGCCAATACAACTATCCAAGTTTTGACAGTTGACGGTGGTATCAACGTTTCTGGCACTTACAACGCATCTTAAGGAGCAATAATGGCTAATCCCGATTCAGTCAGTCAGTATTATCTCGATTCGTTTGGGAATGGTCGTATTGGTCAAGGTCCGTTGGCGAATTTGTCTGCCGCTGCTAACGCAGTGGTGACAATTCCCATCTTGAGTGGCGGTTTAACCAACAGCGGAAACCTTACTGGTTCAGGTGCTGTGATTGTTCGTCGAGTAACAGTCAACGCACCTACTGGTAATGTTTCTAGCGCAAACGTCTCGATTACGACAAGTAACGATGGCAACCTGTCTAACGCAGTGGTGTCTCCCGTTATCTTGGCTAACGTGACAGCGGTTAACCGTTATCAAGACTTGACTATTGCTCAACCATATCTGTCTAACACGACAGTCTCTGGTTCTGTTACTCAGGCTTTGTATGTCAACGTGCATACTGGCTCTAGCAACAGCAACACGGTAAACTTCCAAGTTTACGGCGACGTTGTGTCTTTCTGATGGAAAACGTATTTGTAACCAATCGTGGCAACACCGAATTAACTATCGGTTATGACGGTGTTGTCTACGAATTCAAAAAGAACGTTCCCGTTGAGATTCCTCTGGACGGGGCTGTCAAATTGTTTGGTTACAAACTACAAGACAGAGAACATATTTTGGTTCGGCATGGGTGGATTAACACTCATGCGGAGCTTGAAGAAAGTTTGAAAAAGCTGGACCAGTTTGTAATAACAACTGAGAAGCCTCAACAAGACAGCTCGTTACCCTCGGCTGTTGGCGTAGTACCCCTGCGGATTGAAAAATCCGCTGGGGGAAAGTTCCATCAAAAACGGGTAGCATAACAATGGATGCTTCATGCCAGCGCTCAATGACTACCTCTATCAAGTCGAAAATTTGTTGCATGACTCAAACAATGTCTTTTGGTCGCAAAGTCAGCTAACAAATTACATCAACGAGGCTAGAGAGCGCCTTGTAAGGGACACGGGTTGCCTAAGAACAATTCAAAATACCCAAACTCCCATTGCATCTTCCAACCCATATCTGGGTACAAACAACAACACAACTCCTGCATCCACTTGGACAGCTAACACGGCTGTAACTGCGGGTCAGTATGTGTTTAGCAACATCTACATTTATCAGTACCAAACATCGGGCACATCTGGCAGCACAGCGCCAGCATATCCCACGGGTACAAACATTTTCCCGCCTACAACGTCTTTTGCAGACGGTACTGCTACCCTGCAATACGTCCAAAACGCTGAAATTATCCCGTTTGCGGCACTGCCTGACGGAATTCAGACCATAGACATCTTGGGTATCAATTTGTACTGGGGCAACAGTCGCATTCCTATGCGTTATTTGCCCTGGTCAGACTTCACGGCTCAATTGCGTTACTGGCAAAATTACGTTGGTCGCCCTATTTGTTTCTCTGTGTACGGTCAGCAGCAGTTCTACATTGCGCCTGTGCCCGACCAATCGTATTACATTGAGTTGGATACGGTGATTTTGCCTTCTCCATTGGTTTTGACTTCTCCTACTGCCACTGACTCAATTCTTGACCCGTACAGCACGGCTGTGCAGTATTACGCTGCTTACAAAGCCAAGTTTTACGAACAATCCTACGGCGAAGCAGAGATTTTTAAACAAGAGTACAACAAGCACGTTCTCAACATCCTGAATTCAACGTATACACGACGTATTCCTAACCCCTATAGCAGTGGAGGTTAAGAATGGCATCAGCAGAGCAAAAGAAAAGCTATGCGGTCATCAAACAATTCAAGGGAATTGATACCAAAGCCAACCGCACGGCTATTGAGAAAGATGAGTTTTACTGGCTAGAAAATGCCATGCCTATTGGCTCTGGCAACTTGCGTATCACGCCACAATCGGCATACGTCACAAATTCTGCCAACGCAACCGTGGTGTTTTCTAACACCGTGACCTATTTGACATCTGTCAATGTGCAAGATGACTACATCATTGCTTCTGAAACAGATGGTCGGATGGAATATTTTGACTTGGGAACAAAAGCGTTTGGTAACGTTGCCCCCTCTGGCACGTTTTCTGCATCTGGCGTTAGCGCAACGCAGTACCAAAACACCAATATGTTCATTGGAGACCCTACTAACGGTCTCTATGAATGGGATGGCGGCAATTTGGTGTCTATTGGCTCTGTAGCGGTCATTGGCATCACAAACCCAGGCTCTGGGTACTCATCTGCTCCCAACGTCAAAATTTCAGCGCCCAATCAGACCAACGGCGTTCAAGCAACGGCTGTGGCGACCATCACATCCAACGTTGTCACGGCAATTAGCCTGACAAACACGGGTAGCGGGTACACATCTCAACCGACAGTGACCATCACGGGCGGTGGTGGTACGGGTGCAGCGGCTATTGCCCAGTTGACCACGTTCAAAACGGGCACAGTGGCGGTGCAAGTGACCAACGGCGGGTTTGGATATGGTGCAAACGGCACGTTTTATGTGACTTTCTCTGGTGGCGGCGGCTCTGGGGCGAATGCCACGGCAATTGTGTCTGGAAATGCCGTTACGCAAGTCATCATGAACAATCCTGGCTCTGGCTATACGTCAGCGCCTACCGTGAGCTTCTCTAACGGCTATTCTGGCAATGTAACGGCGAATGCAACCGCTACAGCGGTGGTCAACACCAACGGAATTGTGGACGTTGCAACCTTTTCAGGGCGTGTTTGGGTGGCTGCTGGGCGTACTGTTTACGCTTCTAGCGCTGTTTCCCCCACTGACTTCAGCTCTGTGTCTGCTGTGGCGTTCAATTTGTCAGACTCGACGCTGCACGGCAACATTCAAGCCCTGCTGTCGGCTAACAACTTCTTGTACATCTTTGGCGACGATAGCATCAACGTTTTCTCTAACCTGCAAGTGACTTCCACGGGCAGCACGGTGTTCACCAACACCAACGTTTCTGCTTCTATCGGTTCTAAACGCATTTACGCCATCTTCCCGTACTTCCGTTCTGTGCTTTTTATGAACGATTACGGGGTGTACGCCCTTGTCGGGTCTACAACCACCAAAATATCAGACCCTCTGGACGGGATTTTCCCTTACATTGATTTTACAAAGCCAATTACGGCGGGTCAAACGCTGCTCAACAACATTTTGTGTGCGGTGTTTAACTTTTACGTCAGTCCGTCGTGTCCTTACGGGTTTGGCGGTGATAGATACATCCAAGCGGTGTTTTTTGACAAGAAATGGTTTATCACAAGCCAAGTGCAACCGATTCAGTACGTCACATCTGCGCCAGTGTCAGGAAAAATTAACTTGTACGGCACAGATACAAGCCGCCAGTTGAATCAGTTGTACTCAAATACGTCCAGCAACATCAACAGTTACATTCAAACGGCTTTGCAGGATATGGGCGACCCTATCCGCACCAAACAAGCCTTAAAATTTGCTGTAGAAGCCACTTTGGTGGCGGCTGGTACGTTCAACATTACAGTTGACAGTGAGAGTGGTTCTAGTCCAATATACACCTTGTCAAACGGCTCGGTTGCTTGGTACAACAATTCTGGTCAATCGGTAATTTGGACTAACAATTCTGGTGCAACCATTGGATGGCAAGCAGAAACTGGGTACTTTTTGTACAAGTCTGATGCACAGCAGTACGGTAAATATTTGGGTCTAACAATGACATCAAGTAACCCCGCATTTACCGTCAATACGTTTGAATTTGAACATGAATTGAGAGTGAGGTTCTAAATGTCTGGTGTACCGTATACATTTGCAAATGCGTCAACGTCTATCCCACTTACTCAGTTGGATAGCAACTTTCAAACGCCTGTAACCATTGGTAATGCGTCTGTTGCTTTGGGCAACACCATCACAACCATTGGTAATGTGACCCTGGCAAACGCCACTATTAGCGGAAGTTCACTGAACAACTCTAATGCGGCAAACGTCACCATCACAAACTACACAGAAACCTACGCTACTGCCACGGGTAACGTGACTATTGCGCTGGGTAACGGAACTTTTTACGAAGTGACCACTAACAACGCCACAACAATTACGTTGCCTAACAGTGTGCAAGGTAAGAGTTTTACGGTGATTGTTTCCTACAACGGCGCAAACACGGTGTCGTGGACGGGTGGTTCTACGCTCAAGTGGGCGGGTAACTCTACGCCTACGCCAACGTCTGTGAATGGCAAATACGACATTTTTAACTTCTACCAAGACGGTACGAACACCTACGGTAGTATTTTTGGGCAGAACTTCTAATGTTTAGCGCAGCAAAAACAGCCGCAACAAGTTCTGGTGGCTACAACCTCAACCGCAGCTTGCGGTTTCGTTCGTCTGCGTCTGCTTATTTAAATAGAACTCCATCAAGCGCTGGCAATTTGTCTACATGGACATGGAGCGGATGGATAAAGCGAGGAGCAATTGGAGGAGGTTATTCTCTTTTTGGTTCTAAAACTAGCGCAAACCAACAAACCATTCAATGTTTTTTTACTTCAAGCGACACTTTGCAATTTGAAGGAACAGGAAGTGGTGGAGCGATTGGATTTAATCTTGTGACAACACAAGTATTTCGTGACCCATCGGCTTGGTATCACATCATTGCAGTGCTTGATACCACACAAGCAACTGCTGCAAATAGAGTTCGTTTATATGTAAACGGCGCTCAGATTACTGCATTTTCAACTGCGACATATCCTCCGCAAAACGATACATATTCAACAAACAGCACAAATCCTCAATATGTTGGGGCGTTGCAAGGCACTGGAGGCTCGTTTCAATACACAGATTGCTACCTTTCTGAAGTCAATTTTATTGACGGTCAAGCCCTGACACCATCATCGTTTGGCTCATACAACGCAACAACAGGTGTGTGGCAACCTACCAAGTACACAGGTACTTATGGGACTAACGGGTTCTATCTGAACTTCAACAACAATGCGTCCACTACAACGCTTGGCTACGATACTTCTGGCAACAGCAACAACTGGACAACCAACAACATCTCTCTGACTACTGGTGTTACCTACGACAGCATGATTGATGTGCCAACGCCTTACGCTGATGGCGGGAATGGTCGTGGGAATTAC
>Ga0007858_1000302_pt1 | contig 16217 bp, 10 predicted proteins | sample CryBogCBH08Aug08_FD_71211 | JGI IMG/M metagenome (GOLD analysis project Ga0007858, IMG submission 71211) | Freshwater microbial communities from Crystal Bog, Wisconsin, USA - CBH08Aug08 | ecosystem: Environmental > Aquatic > Freshwater > Lake | place: Crystal Bog, Wisconsin, USA | collected...
CGCAATTTTGCATCAAGGATGTCACTGTCGCCGATGCTGTTTAACTTGTTGGCGTGGAGCGGAACGATTGCGTCCAAATAAATTTTTCGGATTTCAAAATCAGCACCTTCACTTTGAATTCCAACGAAGCCTGCGGAAACAGTGCATCCGGTGATTCCGTTGAGAAATTTGTAATTAATGAAGGCTAAAACTCTATTGCCCGTGCAGGAGGTGACGTTCGTATTCCATTCGCCGATGGGATTTTCGGCGGATGGTCCGGTAAATGCGACGGGCGTATTCGCGTCTTTGCCGAGCGCCAGATGTTCTTTGCACTCGACGCCGGACATCACAAATAAATCACCCTGTCGGCCGGACTTGCCCTGATTTTGAATGCACGGCGGCCAGACTTTGTCCGGCAATTGCATATGGACGAGCACACCGGTGTTATCTTTCTTCGGAGCGACTTTTACGAAACGCCATTCCACGGCGACGACGTAATTGCTGTAACTTTGCAGCGTCCTCAGATAACCAGCCGCCGCGCCATTGCAATGGATAACTCCATTGGTGATGCTCCACGTTTTCGTCCAGTCGGCGTCGTTCCTCATGCAAAAAGTGAAGCCGTCGAAATTTGTGCCGTTGAAAAGTTCGATGTGGTTTGTCGGCGTAATGACATCCTGCGCGGCGGATTTTACAAGCGCGACGACGAGGTAAAATAAAACAGCGGCGGATTTCATGCGGGGAAATTAAACGCAATTGCGGGCGGGCGCAAAGGGTTTCAGACTTGCGCGTTGAGTAGTTTTTCCACGCGCGCGAAAACCAATGCGGGCGGAAGGGCGCGTAAACATTCATCGGTATTCTCAATTGAGCAATCGGATTTCAGGCAGGGCGAGCAGGGGAGATCGAGGCGCAAAACATTTTCGAGCTGGCCGTAAGGACCGGTGCGTTCCGGCGCGGTCGGGCCGAACAGCGCGACCAGCGGTTTGCCGAGCGCGGCGGCGACGTGCATAGGGCCGGTGTCGTTCGTGACCATCAAATCGCAGCGCCGCACCCATTCGATCATTTCGGGCAGCGACGTTGCGCCGCAAAGATTCAAAACTTTTTCCGGCGCGGCTTGTAAAATAACTTCGCCGAGTGGTTGGTCGCCTTTGTCGCCGAGGATGGCGAAACGCGTGTCGGGAAATTTTTCGGCGAGTGAACGAACGAGTTCAGCAAAAAATTTTACCGGCCAGCGTTTGTTTTTCCAGCGCGCGCCAGGTTGAAGCGCAATCCATTTGGTGCCGTCAATTTTCCATTTTGATTTTATGACAGCGGAAATTTCGGCGCGTTGTGGAAGCCAGATGTAATTTTTGTGGACGGGAACACCCAGCGGCGGCAGGACGGACAAATACCAGTCCACGGCGTGCGTGTGAAACGTTTTTCGCGGCGCGGCGAGGTCGTAAAAACCGCGCGCGCCTTCACGGACTTCATCGAGGCCGACGAGAAATTTTCCACGGGCAAGCCACGCGAAAGCGCTGCTGCGGAGGAGGCATTGCAAATCAATGACGAGGTCGAAATGTTGCGCGCGCAGCCAGCGGACGCTGCGAATCATTTCCGGCCAGTGTTGCGGTTTCGCCCAGCGTTTACGCTCGAATCGCACGATGCCGGTCAAATCCGGATCGCCTTCAATCAACGGCGCGAGCGCGGAATCAATCCACCAGAAAATTTTGGAATCGGGATAATGCAGTTTCAGTAAACGCAGCACGGGCAACGCTTGAATGACATCGCCGAGCGAACTGGGTTTGAGAATGAGAATTTTCAACGGCCGTAAGCGAGCCGTTCGGCGAGACGTTCAGGAAGTCCGGCGGCGCGAATTTTGGCCTGTGCCGTCTCAATGTCGTAATCGAGGCGGCGGAGTTCAATCGTGCTGGCGTCCATGTCGTAGATGACGTAGGCGGACTTGGGATTGTTGTCACGCGGTTGGCCGACGGCGCCGACATTTATGAAATATTTCTTAGACGGATCGACTTTGAACTTCGAATAAGTTCCGCCGCGCACGACGGTGTCGCGCATGAACGCGACAGGAACGTGAGTGTGGCCGAAAAAACACATTTGCGTGTTCTGATACGGGAAACTGGCGGCAGCAGCGAGTTTGTCGAAGACGTAACCCCAGCGGTCAGGCGCATCGAGCGTGGCGTGAACCATTGTGAAGTTCGCGGCCATGCGGGAATATTTTAAATCGCGCAACCAAAGTTTATCATCGGCGCTAAGTTGTTCGCGTGTCCAATGAACCGCTTCGGCGGCGTGCGGATTGAAGCCGTCTAGCGCGTTATCCGTGGAGCAGTATTCGTCGTGATTGCCTTTAACGACGGGGATATTCATGTCGCGAATGACTTGCAGACATTCCTTGGGATTGGCGTTGTAGCCGACGACGTCGCCGAGGCAGACGATATGCGTCGCATTCTGGGCGCGAATATCCTCCAGCACTACTTGCAGTGCCTCCCAGTTCCCGTGAATGTCTGCGATGATGGCGTATTTCATTTCCTAGCGAGCAATCTCAAATCCCCTAAATTCATTTTTAGCGTCCGCCCAGACTACCTGTTCGTCCCGAATAAATCCAGCAAGACCTGCATCGTGCAACGCAGCGCGGAAAGCGTCAAGTTCCGCGTGGGAACCTTCGGCCACGAGTTCAACGCGGCCATCGGGCAAATTTTTTACGATGCCGGTAATTTCAAAACCAGTGGCGACGGTTTTGGTGGTGTAACGGAAGCCGACGCCTTGCACGCGACCGGAGAAAAAAACGGTCATGCGGCGGCGCGTGGCGGGTTGAGCCGACTGCGACATGGCGGGATGAAGCCAAAGTGCCGCGCGTGATGCAATGTTTTTTGGCGCACGCACGCAAAGTTTTTTCTATTTTGGTTTGACCGGCTTGCGGTTATGGCGTAATCACTTCGTGCTGCCACACATAAAATTCGCATCCGAAATTTTTTGCGTGGCAGGTTGTCTATCACATGCTGAACACCAAGTCATTTTTGACCGTCGATTTCGGAGCCGGGAGCCTCAAGCTCGCCGAGTTTGAAATCGATGAGGCGGGCGGATTGCGTCTGAAAAACTTTGCGATCAAGCCGCTCGGGCTGGAAGGTTCGCAGGAGGCTTCGCGCGAAAAAATTATTTTGCAGGCCTTGCAGTCGGCGATTGCCGAAAACGGCATCAAGTCCAAAAACGTCAATGTTTGCGCGCCTGGATTCCATGTCTTCTCCAAGTTTGTAAAACTCCCGCCGGTGGATGCGGCGAAAGTTGGTCAGATTATTCAATACGAGGCGCAGCAGAATGTGCCGTTCCCGTTGAGCGAAGTCGTGTGGGATTATCAAATTCTCGGCGCGGCGGCGAGCGGTGAATTGGAAGTGTTGCTCGTGGCCATCAAGTCAGAAATTGTCGAAGGACTTTTCCGTGTGGCTGATCAGGCGAAGCTGAAATTGCAACTGTGTGATGCTTCACCGGCGGCATTGTGCAACGCGTTCCGCTACAATTATCCCGACCTTGAAGATTGCACGATGCTGCTCGACATCGGGGCCAAGACAAGCAACTTGCTGTTTTTCGAAAAGGGCAAAGTTTTTTCCCGTAGTATTAATTTGGGCGCGAATATTATTACGCAAGATTTTGCAACCGAAGCGAAGTTGAAATTTGATGAGGCGGAAAAGATTAAAATCGCGGAAGGTTTTGTCAGCCTCGGCGGCGCTTATGAAGAGCCGGAGAATGTGAATCAAGCGGCGATTTCCAAAATCGCGCGCCAGTTCATGACCAAGCTGCACATTCAGGTCAACCAGACGATGCAGTTTTATCGCGGCCAGCAGGGCGGCACGGCGCCGGTGAGATTATTCTTGTCCGGCGGCGCGAGCATCATGCCCTACACAGCGCAGTTTTTTGCGGAAAAATTGAATGTGCCGGTGGAATATTTTAATCCGTTCCGCAATGCACAGATCGATCCGTCGGTGAATTTGGAAGAACTGTCGCGCGTCGCGCACGCCATGGGCGAAGTAGTCGGACTCGGTCTGCGTAATCTAGCGAACTGTCCGGTGGAAATGAATTTGATGCCGGACAGCACGTTGCGCTGGCAGGCGGTTAATCAGAAGAAGCCTTACTTTGTCGCGACGGTTATCAGTTTGGTGCTCGTTGCATTTGGCGTTGGCTTTTTGTTCCAGAAACTCGCCGTAAACAAGCAGGCAGAAATTGACCGGCTTTCGCCAAAAGTTGATGAATTGAATCACAAGGTGGAACGGTTTACGGCCGCCTATAAAAAATTGCAGAAGACACAGAAAGAAGCTAGTCAGGTGATGACGTGGATGCAGCAACGTTATTATTGGGGTGACTTTCTGGCGGATATGCGCCGCGCGCTGCTTCGTTCCGAGGACGACATCAAGAAAAAACTTTCAGCGCAAAAATCAGGTGTAGATGTGGGTATTTGGGTTGAAAATATGACTTCCACTGCGAATTTAGGTAGTGCTGGTGCTAATCCGGTAGCGCCGATGCCCGGCATGGGAATGCCCGGCATGGGAATGCCCGGCATGGGAATGCCCGGCATGGGAATGCCTGGCGAAGCGCCGCCCGTCGTTGATCCTGGACAATCGGCATTGGCCAATACCAATAACGCCATTACGCTACTGTGCCGTGCGGTGAATTTGACCGGTGTGGATCCTTCGGCCAACAGTGAAATCGCGTATGCGGTCGAAAGTGAAATTAAGAAATCGCCACTGGTGAATCCTAAGGCGACGCAGTTGACCGGCCAGATTACGCCGGATGATTCCAATGGCACGTTTACGTTTACGGTAAGCGTGACGCCGCTCAATCCGATGAATTTTTGATATGGGCTGGATTAAAAGACATTTATTTTTTGTGATTGGCGGTATCGTAACGCTGGGGTTTCTCGGTGCGGGCGGCTTTTATATTTATAAGGATTGGAACCGCAATTCCGAGGCGGCGGACAAGCTCAATGAAATTTACGGCACACTGAAAAGTTTGCAAACTCAGTCACCGTCGCCAGGTAATGAAAAAATTGACAACACCAAAATTGCGAAAGAACAGCAGCAGCAATTGCTGGCGTGGATGAAATCTTCCGAGAAATTTTTTCAACCCATTCCGTCTATTCCAGCAGGCAACATCAGCAGCGAGACTTTCGCCGGCGCCCTGCGCCGCACGGTGGATGCAATGCAACACGAAGCGGACAGTGCTGGGGTGTTGCTGCCGCCGAAATATGATTTTTCATTTTCCGCCGAGCGCGCGTTGGTGAAATTTGCGCCGGGCAGCTTGGAGCCGCTGGCGCAGCAATTGGGCGAGGTTCGAGCGATTGCGGAAACTATTTTTTCCACGCGAGCGAATGCTTTAGACGGCATTCAACGCGTGCGCGTTTCCGAGGATGATGTAGCTGGTGCGCCGGGCGATTATATTGATGAACATTCAGTCACAAATGAGTTGGCAATCATCACGCCCTACGTCGTCACGTTCCGCTGTTTCACACCGGAATTATCGCGGATTGTCAGTGCCTTTGCGACCTCCACAAATATGTTTTTGATCAAGTCCATCAACGTCCAGCCAGCCGGTGCGGCAGTGCTCGCGCCAGACGCTGCCGGAATGCCTGGTGGCTTGCCGCCGGGGGTGATGCCGGGGCGTTATGGTAGTGAAATGCCGGGTCAAATGCCGCCGCCGACCGTTGCGCCCGTTACCGCCAAGGGTGGCTTGCCCACGATCTTGAAAGAGCAACTCCTGCGCGTCTCGTTGGAAGTTGGACTCGTTAAATTGTTGCCGAAGAGTTAAAATGCAATTTCTCAAAAAACATTACGAAAAGATTTTGCTCGGCGTTGTGCTGGCAGGTCTGATTGGCGTGCTCGTATTCATGGTCTTCTACATCGCTGCCGATAAGCAGGCGATGGATGATGCGGCGAATGGATTGATTAATCCCTCATCAAAGGCGTTGGCAGATTTGGATTTGACGACTAACAGTGAAGCGATGAACCGTTTGCAATCGCCCTATGTTTTGGATTTCGATACGGGCAATAAAGTTTTCAATCCGTTCGAGTGGGTAAAAACTCCGGACAATTCATTGGTCAGAAAAGACACCAAGACCGGCCCGCAAATGGTCGTCGTGACGAACATCGCGCCATTGTATCTGGTGCTGACGCTGGATCAGGTGGCGACAAGCGGAACGGATGTCCGCTATGTGTTTGGGGTGGAAAAACAGACGGCAGCCACGCCCGCCAAACGTCGCAAGCAACAACACTATGCTTCCAAGGGCGACAAGAATGACGCGTTTACGTTGGTGGATGTGAAGGGCGCGGCAGAAAATCCGGACGCCTTTATTCTCAAGCTCTTGGACACAGGTGAAATGGTAACGCTGTTGCCAAATAAGCCGTTTCGCCGCGTTGATGCCTACTCGGCAGACTTCCGGTATGATCCGGAGAAGCGGGCTTTTCGCGGTCGTCGCGTGGGCGACAAAATTTCTTTTGGCGGGGCGGATTACGTCGTGGTTGAAGTCAACCAGAATGAATTAATTTTGTCCGACCAATCGAATGGGAAAAAAACTACTTTGCCATTTGCGCCCTGACTGTTAAAAATCTTACATTGAACCGCGCCACACTTACGAAATTTACATTGCCATGACAAAAGCCGCTCTCCTTTTCTTCGGCCTCGCCGCCCTGCTTGCCTTGCCCGCGGCGGTGCCCGCTCAAGATAATACCACCGCCATCGCGGTCAACGAAGCCGTGCTGCGCCAAGCTAACACCATCGTGTTGCGCCAGAAATTGGCCGATGCCCGCCGTGTGGAATTGGGGGGCAACACCGTTGCCGCCGCCAAGCTTTATCAAGAATCCTGCGAAATGGTTGGGCAAATTGGTTCAGGCATTGATGCCGAAGCTGCCCAAGCCATGAACGGTCTGTCCCGCACTCGGCTTACGCTGGCGCGGGAAGATCAGGCGCGTGGTGATTTGCGTGATGCGGCCACGCAGGTGCAGCAAGTCTTGAAGGTGAATCCAAAAAATACTGAAGCCTTGGCATTCAAGAAACAAAACGATGAGATGATTACCGCCATGAAGGGGCAAATTCCCAGTGCTGATGCTGTGGAACAGGCTTCGCAATTATCCGCGCACAAAACGGATGCCGGCACTTTGGTGCAGGATGGAAAATTGCTTTATGAAATGGGCAAACTGGATGATGCTGAGAATAAATTAAATCAGGCGCTGGTCTTGGATCCTGACAGTCCGGCAGCTTACTACTATTTAAATCTGATTCAGCAGGCTAAGTTTGCCCGCGAAGCGGCAATGCATCAGGTGGACACACAGAAGCGCATGTCGCAGGTAGAAAAACATTGGATTCTGCCTAAAGAAACGGGGCATATTTCGGAGTCCTCCGCAAATGTGCGCGAGTTTAATTCCTACGCCACCAATACTCTGGTTTACACTGGACCTGGCCGTCAGTCCATCATTGCGAAACTTAATCGCATTCGGCTTGAATCCGTTTCGTATGACGGTCAGCCATTGAGCGAAGTGCTGCGTGACCTTTCGCGTTTGGCTAAAGATCGTGATCCTGAACGCAAAGGTATCAACTTTCTGGTTAATCCCAATCCCGATCAGTCAGGACAGGCGGTTGCCGCCCCCACTGGTGGCGGTGTGCCCGGAGCTTTCGGTGCACCCGGTGCACCGGCGATTGACCCAGCTACGGGACTTCCGGCGGCAACTCCGGCAGCTGGTGCCGGCAGTGGTGAAGCAGTTGATGTGGGTGCTTTCATCGTCAAAATCCCGAATTTGACTGACGTGCGTTTGGCGGATGTTCTGGACGCCATCGTTTTGGTGGCTGATCACCCGATTAAATATTCGGTTCAAGATTTCGCCGTAGTGTTTTCGGCCAAGGGAGCGGAAACACCGCAACTGTTAAGCCGTGTTTTTAAAGTAGATCCGAATACATTTTATTCTGGTCTGGAAAGTGTCAGTTCCACCACCTTCGGTTCCGTTAGTGGCAGCAGTGGTAGTAGCGGTGGTGGTGGTAGTAGCGGCGGTGGTGGTGGTGGTGGTGGTGGTGGCGGCAGCGGTCAGAACAACGGCGGCGCAGTCGTCGGCGTAGTGAATGCGTTTGCTGGTGCCGGTGGTTTACGCAGTTCTGGTAATAGCGGCGGCGGCGGCGGCGGCGGACAGCAAAGTGGTGGTGCGACGGCCAACCTTGGTGGCACTGCTGGCGGTGCGGGTGGCGGTGGGGCAGCCTCTGGCGGCGGCGGTGGCTTGCGCAATATTACGACTGTCAATCCGGCTTCGGATGTCAGTGTGGCAGCTCGCGCATTTTTCACGACGCTCGGAGTCAATCTTGAACAGCCACCGGGCAAATCTATTTTCTTCAATGACCGTCTCGGAAAACTTTTTGTGAAAGCCACCGCGGAAGATTTGGACACGATTGAGCGCGCCATTGAAACGCTCAATGAAGTTGCTCCGCAAGTGCACATCAAGGCGCGCTTCATCGAAGTGCAGCAGGATGACAGCAAAGCATTGGGCTTTGATTGGTATCTCGGCCAGTTCAACATGAATGGCAGTGGCTCCATCGTCGGCACCGGCGGCAGTTCGCCCTCGCTGAATGTTCCGGCATCCGCCGCCAATCCGTTGGGCGCTTTTCCGGGCAACACTACGGCCACACTTATTCCAGGTTCGGCCAGCGATCAGTTGCTGACTGGCGGTCTGCGTAATTCAGCGCCGGCGTTGGGCACGATTACGGGTATTTTAACTGACCCAAATTTTCGCATGGTTATCCACGCGTTGCAGCAACGCAGCGGCTTTGAAGCCCTCGCCGAACCGGAAGTGACTACCACCAGCGGACGCCAGACGCAAATGCGCGCCACCCAAATTATCACGATTGAAACGGGTGTGAACTATCAGCAGGGCGCGTCCGCAAGCACTGGCAATAACACCGGCGGCAACGGCAATGCTGCCGGACAATAATCAAAACACCTAAAAGGCTAATATGAAAATTTTACGAGCAAACGACGGCATCAAACTGGCACTAGTGGTGTCACTCGCGCTGGCCGCGCAATTCGTCGACGCGCAGCAGGTCAACAATCAAGCCGGCACATCCGCCATCACCTTCACCACCCAGCCGGTAGAAGTCGGACCGATTTTGGACGTGGTGCCTTATGTCTTGTCAGACGGCTACACCATCAACATGGCGCTCATCCCGTCCGTGACCGTTTTTGACGGTTACCAGACGCCGCCAGTAGTTCCTAACGTGACCGGAAATTTGAACGTGGTGCAACTTCCCGTAGTGTTGCCTTATTTTACGGTGCGCCAAGTGGTCACCACTGTGAACGTCTGGGACAACCAGACCGTCGTCATTGGCGGCCTCATCTCCTCGGAAGTTCAGTCCACCAAAGACACCGTGCCGGTCATTGGTGATTTGCCGATGGTAGGTAAATTATTCCAGAGCCAGAGCAAGACGACGCAGAAAAAAAACCTGATGATTTTTGTCACCGCCACCATTGTGGATCCAGCTGGTAACCGCGTGCATTCCGACGATGATTTGCCGTTTGCCCAGACCGCCGTTCCGCCGCAGCCGCCCGGAGCTGGCAAGGCAACGGAAACCACGCAGAAGATTGCGCCGCCCGTGGTCAACCAGTGAGCCGGTTACTGATTATTGACGGGCACGCCTATGCCTACCGGGCGTTCCACGCGATTCGGGAATTGCGTTCACCCGAAGGTAAGCCGACGAATGCCATTTATGGTTTCGTCAAAATGCTGGAAAAAATGCGGTCGGTCGTGCAGCCGACGCATTTGATAGTGGTGTGGGATGGCGGCTTGAATGCAGAACGGTTGGCGGCATTGCCGGATTACAAGGCGCAACGGCCGGAAATGCCGATGGATTTGCGGCCGCAGTTCGACGAAATTGAAAATTTTTTAGCGGCGGCGGAAATTGCCAGCTATTGCGCGGACGGCGTTGAGGCGGATGATTACATCGCCACGCTCGCACGGCGAACGGCGAGCGATTGGAACGTGGTGATTGCCAGTTCCGACAAAGATTTTATGCAGTTGGTCTCGTCGCGGATTGGATTGTTTAATCCGAACGACAAGACCGGAACGATTTGGGGACGCGAGCAAGTGCTTGCCAAAACCGGCGTGGAGCCGGAGCAGGTGGCCGACTGGTTGGCGTTGATGGGCGATGCGGTGGACAACATCCCCGGCGTGCCCGGTGTCGGTCCGAAGACCGCCGCTGAATTGCTGAAACAATTTGGATCGGTGGAAAATTTGTTGGCGCAGTTGGACGAAGTTAAGTCGGACAAATTGCGCCAGTCGTTACGAGAATCGGCGGCGGCGGTGTTGCGCAACCAGAAACTGGTGCGGCTGCCGGAAGTGCCGTGCGAGTTTGTGCCGGAAAATTTGGTGGTGCGGGCGGGTGATGAAGTTGTATTGCGCCGGTTGTATGCCGGCTGGGGATTTAAGGGCATGCTCGCGGCGTTGGGTGCGCCCGGCGAAAAACAGGCAGAATTGATTTGATTTGAAAATGAATTTGCATAGTTGGATTAACCAAATGGCCAGTGTGATGAAACACACGGCGGGAATTTTTAGACAAACCAGCCGAGGTGGGTTATTTTCTTCAACTCTCGTGATGCCAACAACCATCCGCCCCAGTATTATTGCCGTGTGTGCCGGTTGGCTATTGGCGCTAGCGCTCTCGGCTTCTGCCCAAACCAATTATTACGGAACCAACGGCACGGAATACGCCATCGTCGGTTCGCTACCGGGCGATCAAGTTTTTCCAGACGCGGCGATTTCATCTACCGGCGGTTTTGTGGTTTGGCAGGACAACGCAACCGATGGCGATGGCTGGGGCATTAGCGCGCGGCGGTTGGACTCAACGCTTTCCGGCACACTTGGCACGTTCCGCGTGAATGCTGCTGGCGCGGGTAATCAGGAAAATGCCCGCGTGGCCTTGCTCAAAAATGGTGGCGCGGTATTTGTCTGGCAAGGTGGGCGGGAAAGTTACCAACACATTTACGCGCGTTTTCTGACGCCGGCCAACACATTTCTCACTACAAATGACATTCTGACAAGCACGTTCACTGGTAACTTTCAAGTTAGTCCCGCCGTCGCCGTATTGAACAACAGCAACGTGGTCGTGGTTTGGTCGAGCATGAACCAAGTGCGGAGCAATTCGTTGCAGGACGTATTCGGCCAGATTTTATCGCCCACCGGTCAAAAAATTGGCGGCGAATTTTTGGTCAACCAATTTACCAATTTCAACCAGCGCGCTCCCTCGGTCACGGCGCTGGCTGGCGGCGGTTTTGCGGTCGCTTGGATTTCAGAACAACAGCGGCAACGCGCAGCGGCGACGGGCACCAATTCAACCTACGTGAGTTCGGCGGCTGCGCTCGCGCCGAGCGTTGATGTTTATGCCCGTTTATTCACGTCGGGTGGCGTAGCGGTTGGCAATGAATTTTTGGTAAATGCTGACAACAATCCTTGCGCGAGTCCGGCAGTTGCGGCGGCCACGGATGGCAGTTTTGCAATCACTTGGTCGGCGCGAGATCAGACCAACACCGATAATGGTCTGGACATTCGCGGCCGTATGTTTAGCAGCGGTGGCAGTGGGGGAACAGTTTTTTATATCAACTCACATTTTTACGGAGATCAATATGCGCCGCGTTTGAGCGCTCTCGGTTTGGACTACTTAGTAACATGGACGAGCTTGGGGCAGGATGGTTCGCGTGAAGGTGTCTTTGGTCAATTTCTGCATAACAACGGCAGCTTGATTGGCTCTGAATTTCGCGTTACAGCCACAACGGTTGGTCAGCAGATGCAACCGGTGGTAGCGTCGGATGGCGTGAATCAATTTTTGGCGGTGTGGACGGGTTTTTCTGGATTTCCAAACACCTTTGATTTGTATGCACAGCGTTATTTGAACACATCGGCGCTATTACAAGCGATGTCAGCGCCGTATGTCTGGGCACCGTTTGTGGTCAGCAATAATGTTTACCAGCCGCAGTTGGTGGTTTCTTGGTCACCTTTGGTGGGACTTTCAATTTCCAACTACGAAGTCTACGTGAATGGTTCTGCGACACCGACAGTGTTGCTGTCTAGTAACCAGTGGACGATGACCGCCCTCAATGGCCTTACTGCCAACAGTTCAAATTCATTCCAAGTAGATTATACCACCACGGACGGACGGCGTTCACCGATTTCGCCGTCGGCTAGCGGAACGACCTGGATGGGTTACAGTTGGGGCGGAATTCCCTATGAATGGATGGCGTCTTATTACGGAACAGACCTCAGCAAATGGCCGTCCGCCACTAGTCCCGCCGCCAGTGCCGGACCCACCGTTGCCCAAATTTTCTTGAGTGGTGGTAATCCTAAAGATTCATCCACTTGGCTGAAAACCGCGTTAACGCGGACGCCTCAAGGTATGTTCCTAAGTTGGAACACTCAGCCAGGGGCTACTTACCAAGTGCAGGTAACAACCAATTTTACGGTCTGGAGCAGTCAGGGTTCGCCGCGGTTTGCGGCGGGCATGACGGATTCACTTTATGTCGGCGGCGGCGCTGTCGGCTACTACCGAGTGGTGCTATTGCGCTAAATTTTGTATGCGGAAACTGATTAAAAAATTTCTTTGGGCGTTGGCGCTGATTATCACGTTGCCTTCAGCGTGGGCATTTTCCCTATCCGGCCCGATTGGCAATGCCGATGATGCTTGGCAGATAATTCTCCTCGCCTACGGTTATAACGACCCGGTAGCCCCGAAAGACATCTTTGAAGAGTATCGGCCAGTAGTGCCGGTTCAATATTATGCCAGCGACGCGTCCTTTATCAGTTATTATGGAACTTCGGGACTGACCAATATTGACGCCGCCTTTGGCATATTAAACGGCGTCATGTCCGGGCAAACCAACACGCCCGTGTTTTTGTCCAGCCCGACCAATGGTATTACTCTGGATGCCTACGGTCAGCCCGGCGGGACACCATTGACATTGGGTGCTGCTAATAGCCTTGATAGTTACAGCTCCGATCTTTCGGAATTTCCATTTGAATCGGAACAACAAAATTATACCGCCCAAACCTTGGGATTATATGACATGAAATCCCAAGTTCTGCATGAGGTAGTGCTGGAATTAGGATTGGCCAACCCGCAACGTTATGTGTGGACGTTGCATGATCGTGAGTTTACACCTTTTCTTAAAAATCCGAAGTGTCCTAAGGATGAAGAATATCTTGTCGTGCAGCGGAACTTTGATGTTACCCAAGATTATCCCTATTCATCCTATATTAACAACTCACTCTACACGTTTTATATCGCCGAAAACTGCGGTAACGGTGGGGTGCCTTACAGCGCCATAACCCGGCCGGTGCCGGCTGATCCATTTAATCAAAATTTGGCGGTGGCTAGTGGTGGTCTGCTTTCGGGTAGTTTGGGTGCTGGCGGCTTTTATACCGGACTAACGCGGGACGACGTGATGGGCTTGAAATATTTATTAAGCACCAACAACGTTAACTGGGAGGCCACGGCACCTAGTGGTTCGTTGCTGCTGGTGACCAATGTTCAGGCTCAGCAAACCTTGACTACACTGCCGATCAGCCTATTACTGAATCAGGCAACCACCAATGACCCTGCAACATTGCTGGCTAATTATCCAGGAATTACTTTCCTGTCCGTCACCACCAACATCGTGACTCAGGTTGCCCCCACAACCTCTGCTTTCTTTACCAACCTGCCGCCGCCTTATACAAATACAGTTCCGCTATCCAACGGCGTCTCAATTTACGCGGTGGGTGGGACGGTTCCTTTCCCGTGGTCGCCGATTCAGTATGGCACTTATCCTAATTATCCAACCTTGGTGACTACGTTGCCATTACGGGAACTATTGTTAGCCGCGCAATTTCTGGATCCGGCGGCTCTCCAGGCGCTATATCCGGGACTGTTGGTCGGGTCGGTGAAGACAAATTTCTTTACGGTTCTCAACACGACGAATCCGATTCCATACTACACGAATCAATCGGTTCTGCCGGTGTATACTAACTATGTCAAAGGCGGGTTGACCAATGGCTACTATTTCACCAATCAGCCAGGGCCAACTACCATTAATTATGATATCACACAGCCATTCACGGTGATATCCACTTTGGATTTGGCTAATTTCTCCGACTTATGTCATACCAGCAGCCCGGCGACGATGCAGACGCTCTATCCCGGCTTGCAAATTTTGCGCGCCACTACTTTCCCTTCATTTGTGCCCGTGACCAACTACGTGCATTATCTGACTAACAAAACTGGTGCGCCTTATCAAGGTGCACCCATAGCGGTGACCAAAGCGGTATCCACTAACTATGTCTGGATAACGAACTGGAACTATACCTTTGGCAATGTGCTGACCAACCATTACTACACGAATCGTATTGTCAGGGTTCAATCAATCTGGGTTAAGAGCCCTGCGGGTGCGCCTTATGGCACGCTGGTTACTACAACCAATAGCGTAACCTATAAGACCAACTTGGTTTCCGGCGATTTCTTTATCATCCCAACAAATTGGTGTGGTTTTCAAGTGGCAGCCACGCTGCCGCTTGGTAATCCGCCATATTCATACGGTCTGACCAACGCGATTTTCTATAACGGCTATAATACCAATGGTGCTACGGGAACTAATGTAGTTGCCGGTGGCAATTCCTATGGCTTGGTTCAGTATGTTTACGATCTCTATACCAATCGTAACTATGCGGTCTATCCTGGCATTTGTGAGCCGGTGGTGCAATGGGGCACTAATTATACGACCAACATTGTTACTACTTATTCGTATGATTTTCTTAACGTAGTAACGAACCATTATTATACCAATTCTCTGGTGTCATTGTTCGTAACCAATATTTATTCGATTCCGGGTGGCTCGCCAGATTTGTCGGCCACCAACATTATCACAACCAATTACTACGCCAATATTCCTGATGGAGATTTCTACCTTGTGCCTACCACCTGGTGTGGTTATCAGATAATTTCCCTACAAACCAATTTTGTTACACCGACCGTTCTGTTGACCCATACAGCCTCTGGCACATCTAATTTGCAATATACTTACGTAGCCTATTTATCGTATACCAACTACACATATTCAATCCGACCTGGATTTTGCGAACCTTATCTGGCGATTACTACCAATTTCAGCACCAACATCATTACTCAATATAGTTATTACTTTGGAAATATTATTACCAATAGCTATTACACGAATAGTCCGGTCATGGTAGTGACTACTAATCTGGCGATTTTGACGAACGGTTTGGTCGGGATGCTGACCAATATTGTTACTACCAACATTACCTACAATGGTGTCTCTGGAGACTTCTATATACCGCCGGCGAACCGGTGTGATTATAGCATCGTGCGGACACAGTTACAGTCAGCTGTATACTTTACCAACACGCTCACCGCCACCAACCTGCCGGGTGTGCAAGATTTGGGTCAGGCCTACAACCAGAGAACCATTACGGTCTATACCAACACGGTTCTGACCGTGAAGCCATCAATCTGTTCCCAAGCAACGCCAGTGGCGAACTTGCGGCGCGGAATCGGCCGGGTGCAATTTATTCGTGCCAACTATGATTCATTGCTGGGTCAATTCTTCCAGCCTTTGACCAATACATACAGCATGACGGTAATTACCAACAGCCAGTCGGTGGTGGAATACTATCAACGCGTGGTAACGCAGCCGGATTTGTTATTTAAGGCGCAGGATTTGACCGTGCCCACAACGGCGCAACCTTACGGGGAGGATTTTACCATTACCTCGCCGAATTTTGATACCAGTGCTATCATAACCGGATTGGCCGGGCCGGGGACAATCACTCCAGGTGTTACGATGGTATTCAATAAGAATGCCAACGACCTGTATTTGAATGGCAGCTTGGCTGAATACAACCTTTCCACCAATGCGTTTTTGAATCTGGACACGCAGACATCGCTGGGGGCTTACGGTTCATTTGACGGTTCGACGAACTATCCTGTTATCTATCCGACGGGAACTAGTATCACCAGCGTGATGAACCAGATGATTATTCAAGTCACTCCGTCCACCGCGCCGGATGGCACGAACGGCACGGCTTATAGCGTCACCTTCTCCGCAACTGGTGGCCAACCGCCTTATGTTTGGGCGGCACCAAACATTTCCACACTGGTGCCGGGATTATCATTCAATGCCGCTACGGCAACTGTATCCGGCACGCCTGCCGCGCCGGGTATGTTTACTTTCACCTTGCAGT
>Ga0007858_1000306_pt1 | contig 16111 bp, 33 predicted proteins | sample CryBogCBH08Aug08_FD_71211 | JGI IMG/M metagenome (GOLD analysis project Ga0007858, IMG submission 71211) | Freshwater microbial communities from Crystal Bog, Wisconsin, USA - CBH08Aug08 | ecosystem: Environmental > Aquatic > Freshwater > Lake | place: Crystal Bog, Wisconsin, USA | collected...
GCCAGCATCCCAACGAGGTAGAAAAATAATCCCGACTACCTTCTGAATAGCTGCCAACAAGATTTAAACGGACATCAATACATATCCATTCTACCTCATCCGTTCCACTAATTGGGACCGGAACCTCAAGCTCAATATCATGGCTGAAACTAACCCCCATAATCCGCCTCCCAGCGAAAAATTGAAAGCATATGTTAGGCTGCCTAATAGGTTCGGTCAATGAAAAGTTTTAAGTCTAGCTAATAGATAATTGGTTGACCAATTTTGTCATGTCAGGCTAGAATGCTGCCCATGAAAGATACGGGACTTAGAAAAGCGATTAAAGCTGCCGGAAGTCAGAGTGAATTAGCCAGATGGCTAGGCTGCACTCCTTCCGCTGTTTGTCAGTGGACAAAAGTTCCACCGGAACACGTTGGTCCGATTGAAACAAGGACGGGTATTCCATCGTATGAACTGCGTCCTGATTTGTTTTCCAAGCCTATAAAGAAGACGGGATCTTGATGAGGACATTGATACTTCTTCTAGGAATGGGGGTTGGAGGCGTTTTCCTTCTTCTCGCGGTTTGGAAAGTGTGGGAGTGTTTTGAGCTATTTATGGAGGGGATCCATGATGACGAGGGATTTGATTAGCCAAATATCGCTTTACACTGCTGGTTTTGTGCTATTTTCTATGGCCCTGTCTTTAATTCCCAGACGACGGAAATGCGCTCCAGATGCCCCCTCGTCTGTTGAGCGCAAAGCGGGGGGGAGGTTGTCCTCCCCTGTCCTTCCCCCCGCGCCCTTTTTCTAAAATGAAACGCCCTGAACAAGCCCTTCATAAGGCTTGCGCCGATTTTGCACGTCTAACCGTCAGCAATGATGTTCTGTGGTTTCATGTTCCAAATGGCGGGGGAAGGTCAGCCATTGAAGGCGCCATTTTAAAAGGACTCGGAACCTTGGCTGGCGTTCCAGACTTGACATTCATATGGCGTGGTAATAACGAGGAAGGGGTAAAGGTTGGCTTTATAGAGTTTAAAGCTCTTAAAGGTAAACTAACAGAGTCCCAGAGTGTCTTTAGGTGTCGTTGTACATCCGTTGGCGTCCAATGGGAAGAGTGCCGATCAGTAGATCGATTTAAAGAGATCCTCAAGGAGTGGGGTGTACCGATGAAACGGGGGAAGTAAATGCTTGAAGGACAGCACGATAGATTTCTTGAAAGAGTGAGGTCTTCATCTGAGGCTGTCCTTGCTGTAGCTGCTTGGCTTAATCGTGGAGGTTATGACCTTGAGATTCCTGGGTTAAACTTTGCTCCAACAGCAGCAGAGAGCAAAAACTATGTAGATAATGGTGACATTGTTATTGTTGAAAGGAGGATAGTTGAGGTTAAGCAGCTTGGGGTGGAATTTACAGGGCCGCATGATTGGCCTTTTAAAGAAGTCTTTGTTTCAAACAAAGCCACAGTAGACAGAAAAATTAATAAAAATGTGACTTATATTTCATTAAATAGTTCAATGACCGTCGCTGCAATAATAACTAATGAGACAAAAACGAAATGGTATGTAGTTGAATCGGTTGCTAAAAATACAGGAAATAAAGAATTATTTATGGCGTGTCCAAAAGGGTTGGTTAAATTTAAGAGAATAGTTAAATGAAATACAGGGTCATCCTTGCAGATCCTCCTTGGAGCTTTGCGACGTACTCTGACAAGGGTAAGGGAAAGTCTGCCGAACAACACTACTCAACCATGTCATTGGACGACATATGCAGCCTTCCTGTCAAAGAGTGGGTTGAAGATGATGCCGCATTATTCATCTGGGCGACTTGGCCCACGATCTTTCAGACAGAACGGGTGATCAATGCTTGGGGGTTCAAATACAGTGGTTTGGCTTGGGAATGGATTAAGAAAAACCCTGTGACGGGGAAATTTGCTTTCGGATGCGGTTATGGCACTCGCAAAAATTGTGAACCTCTTTTATTGGCTCGTCGGGGAAAGCCATTTTTAAAGAGCCGTTCAGAGAGGGATTTTATGTTTTCTCCAAGGAGAGAGCATTCTAGGAAACCGGATGAAACGTATAGCCGGATTGAGAGAATGTTTGATGGGCCGTTTCTTGAATTATTTGCAAGACAGGAGAGGGAAGGATGGACAGCATGGGGCAATCAGACCAACAGGTTTACAATTCAGAACACAATTCCCTCGCTTGCTGGGAGCTTTGTATAGCTGCTTTGAGGGCGCAAGCTGTCGCCGGAAAGAAGCTGTCTCCCCAGGAAATGCTTGAGAGGGTTGATAATGAAGAGAGTTAAGCCTTGGCTCAATAAAGGCTTGGCTATTTGGACTGAGGGTGACACCGCTTATTTCTCTGTGGCGTTCACTTGGCGTCTCGATGATGCCTACCAACAAGCCGTTTTCTATAAACAAATGGGTTACAAGATCCGGGCTGGTGGGCCGGGAATCTTTACAAGGAAGCATTACCTTGCCGATGTCGCTGAGATCGGAGGAGATATTCCTGATGCGGTAACACACCACCATCCCGATGCTACATTTGCCAGCAGAGGGTGTGATGTTGGTTGTTGGTTTTGTGTTGTGCCAAAGATGGAAGGCAAGACATATACGCTTTTGCCTGATTTCACGCCTAGGCCAATCCTTTGCGACAATAATCTCTCAGCACTTCCTGAAGAGTATCAGCGGCATATCATCGAGAAATACAAAGGTGCAGGGGTTCCTCTGCTTGATGCTAACTCAGGATTTGAACCAAGGACATTTTCAGAGGACGTGTTTCTTAGGTGGAAAGAGATCAACAAGGGCGCTTGGCGGTTTGCCTATGACGACATGAATGATCGAGAGCATGTCGAACGGGTAATGGCAATGCTGAGAAAGTATGAAGTCTCTCCTGCAAGGATCCAGGTCTATACCTTAATCGGAAATGAGCCAATTGGTGTCTGCATGGGGCGGATTAAAGAGGTTATCCAATGGGGAGGCCAGCCTTACGCCCAGCCAGTAATGAAGCTTAATGCCTTGAAGAAAGAGCCAATGGTTCGTCACGATTGGAGCCGTCGAATGCTGATCGATGTCCAGAGATGGGCCAATGGTCGATATTGGAAATATGCTCCAGACTTTGCGGATTACCGTAGGTCAACATACACATCAAAACAGATAGAACCGGGGATGTTAATATGATTGAACCAACAGCAGTTGTGTCTTTTTCCGGAGGGAAAGACAGTACCGCAACAGCCATTCTGGCCATAGATCGATATGGATTAGGGAGAGTAAGACTTGTTTATGCAGACACAGGCAATGAACATGAACTTACCGAAGATTATGTCCGTAATTACATTCCAGAAAGACTTGGGGTCCAGGTCGAGGTTGTTAGAGCGGATTTGACGCAGGATATCGAGCGTAAGCGTAAATATGTGGCTGAAAAATGGCCAGCCAAAGGGGTTCCTTCTGAAGTTGTTTCAAGAGCAATGCAGGTTTTGGTTCCAACGGGCGTTCCATTTTTGGATTTGTGTCTGTTGAAAGGCCGGTTTCCTTCCAGGTTAGCGCAATTTTGCACCCAGTTCCTGAAGAGATATCCATTGGAGAAATATATGTTCTCCATGATTGACGATGGATTCAAGCCTGAGTCCTGGCAAGGGATCCGCAGGGATGAGTCACGAAACAGAGCCGATGCCAAAGATGAGGAATGGGTTGCAGAGGGATGGAAGGTTGTCAGACCTATTGCAGCCTGGACAGCAGAACAGGTCTTTGATCTTCTAAAGGAGCGTGGCGTCGATCCTAACCCGCTTTATAAGCTTGGCTGTGGCAGAGTAGGCTGTATGCCTTGTATCAATGCCACGAAAGGGGAAATCAGCGTTATAGCGTCTCGCTGGCCTCATCACGTCGATAGAATCAGGGAATGGGAGCATCTGGTTGGGGAAGCCTCTAAAAGAGGGTTCTCTACCTTTTTCACGTTCAAGGATACTGAGATGTCTCCTGAAGAGGTCTGGAATGTAGGAAACATTGATGAAAGGGTTGCATGGTCTTTAACGGGCCATGGCGGAAAGCAGTTTGATCTGTTTTCTGTCGATGTTTCTGAATGCTCCTCAATCTATGGGTTATGTGAATGAGCGTAAGAAGAAGGCGTATGCCGAAAGGTGAGGAGATTGAATCAGCGCCATTTCTACCCTTGGTTCATGTCGGGTGGGACGGTCGGGGAGATGAGGTCTACCTATGGCTCTTTTGCCTCTGGGTAACTCCGGAGAATTTGGAGAGAGCTATAGCTTATTGGGGAAAAGATTTCTGAGGGGATAAGTATGATTTCTGACAGAAGAATGGTTGAGTTGGCTCTACCGGCAGCAATGCTCTACAGGGTTTTCAATTCCTGTGTTGCCAGGATTGAAGAGAAGCCAACAGATGAGGAACTTAGTGCCGATCTTCAGGTTTTGGAGTGGCTAAGGGAGGCTGCTGTTGAACCTTTTACGGGTACAGACCGGGGGAAAATGAAGAAGCTGGCTTCCAGAACTTCCAGGGTTCAGAGGGAAATTCTTTTCCCATTGGAGGACCGACCGGCCATGACAGCGTTCGTCGCGGTTCTTCATTGGCTCAAAAATAAGCTCGATTCTGATGAACTTGTCCTGGTTGAAGGGTCTAACTTCGATAAAGCCGTCTCGATGATTTTAGAAAATTTAGCAGCACATGAGGACATTTATAGTGCTGTTGAAAAGAGTGCAATAAAGGCTGCTAAACGTATTGATGAGCAGTTGAAAGCAAGGGGTTATTTTGTGTGAGATACATCTAGCAAGCTGCCAATATCGGAGGCAAAGATGAACTCTGATTTAAGAATAACAATAGGTTTTTGTGACCATCCAAAGACAAAAAGGTTAATCCGAAAGTGTGGGGATAAAGCATTTAGGTGCTTAATCCGGCTTTTTGAGCATACTGCTAGGTATAAACATGACGGTGTGCTCAGTAACATGGATTGCGTTGACATTGCTATTGCCAGCGATTGGCAAGGCGATGAAAACGAATGGGTAAACGCACTGTGCGAAATTGGGTTTTTGGACATCGTTGACGATTACTTTTGCGTTCACGATTGGTCTGCACATAATCCTTATGCGTGTGGTGCGGATAAAAGATCCGAGAAAGCCAGGAATGCTGCTAAAGCACGGTACAATAAGAAGAAATTAACTCCTGCTCGTAGCAGTGCTTCAAGCACGTTTAAGCAATGCTCTGAGCAAGAATTAGCAGTGCTAAACTCTGCTTGGAGTTATGCCCCATCTCCAGATCCAAAGAGATCTTCAGAGGATAGTAAGATTGTTAGTAACAGTAAGACTCTCTGAGAGAGGTAAGTAGTGTTCCCGGTTGAGTGGAAAATCTTCAAGGAGTGCAACTATGAGTGAGCGTAAGCTTAGAGACTACCAGATCAAGGCCATCCATGATCTTCGGGTATCTCTGCGGTCAGGAAAGAAGCGTCCAGTGCTGCAACTGGCGACGGGTGGAGGCAAGACCGTTATTGCAGGAGAAATCATTTCCTTGGCGAGATCGAAGGGTCACAAGGTTCTGTTTGTGGTTCCGGCTATCAGCCTGATTGATCAGACCATCAAAAGTTTTTGGGATCATGGGATCCGAGATGTTGGGGTTATTCAGGCTGATCATCCCCTGACAGATCCTAGCAAGCCAGTGCAAGTGGCAAGCATCCAGACGCTGATTCGTCGGAAAAAGCCAGAGTTCAACCTCGCCATTGTAGACGAGTGCCATCGCCAATTTGAAAAAATGAACGATTGGCTGAAATCGGAAGAGATGCAGAAAATCCCTGTGATTGGGGTTAGTGCTACGCCTTGGGCCAAGGGGATGGCGAAGACGTGGGATGATTTGATTGTTTGCGCGACGACGCAACAGATGATCGATGACGAATGGCTGTGCAAGTTCAGGGTTTTTGCTCCTACCCATCCTGATTTGTCTGGGGTGAAGGTCGTTGCGGGGGATTACCATGAGGGGCAATTAGGGGAAAGGATGAACAAGCCAAAACTCGTTGCCGATATCGTTGAAACCTGGATTCGGATGGGAGAGGGGCGCCCTACACTGTGCTTTGCCGTCAATTGCGCCCATGCCAAAGCCTTGCAGGACAAGTTTGAATCTTCTGGAATCCCGGCTGGTTACATTGATGCTTACACTGATTCTGATGATCGTGAGATCATCCGTAAGAAGTTTCATTCAGGTGAATATAAAGTTGTCGTTAATGTTGGAACCCTTACTACTGGAGTGGATTGGAACATATGGTGTATAATTTTGGCAAGACCTACAAAAAGTGAAATGCTTTTTTGCCAAATTATTGGAAGAGGGTTGAGGCTTGCTGAAGGTAAGGAAAGTTGCTTGATTTTAGACCATAGCAATACTCATACGAATTTGGGGTTCGTTACGGATATAATCCATGAAGAGTTAGACGATGGTAAGCCCAAAGGTCCAGCTAAGAAATCTGAACGGTTGCCGAAGGAATGCCCAAAGTGTCAAAACCTGCGTCCTGTCGGGGTTGTGGTTTGTCCTGCCTGTGGTTTCAAGCCAGAGGTCAAAGACATGGTTCAGCAGGAGGAAGGAGAGCTTATTGAGATTTCTCGGAAGGGCAGAGAAAAGGGCGGTCCTGCGAATTGCATTCGGATGGGAGGCATTTGGGTTCCCTTTGGAGAATTTTACGGGATGCTCAAATTCTACGCTAGGGAGAAGGGCTACAAGGAAGGTTGGGCGTCCAACAAATATCGCTCTGTGCTTGGTGTTTGGCCAAATGCTTACAAGTTCAGTCCTGCAATACCGCCATCTTGGGAGGTCGAGGCGTGGATAAAAGCGGATCAGAGGAAATGGGCGAAACAGCAACCCAAGAGCGCATTGCCATCATCACCGTGGAAGCCAAGATCCCCGTCAAGTGGGCTGAATGGTTGGCGATGATTACGACCATGCCAAAGCCGGTTGATTACATGGATGCTAGATGGCAAAGGATCAAGAATGATGCTTGCCTGTTGATCGACAAGTGGCACAATCAGATCACCAAAAATGGCTGGGGAGTGAACGATATTAAGGGTTTGATTGTCGTTATTGACGGAAATCCGGTGATAAACGTTGGCAGGGGTGATGTGACCGTCAAGGTTCTAGCGACGGGAACTGAGGAAAAGATTTTCTGGCGTCCAAATCCGGGGAAGGTTGCCCGGTGGGATTTTGGAAGGAGGAAGGCGTGATGGGTGTGTCAATCATCGAACGGGCAGCAGGCCGATGGGATGAAATTCTTCCCAAGCTTGGGTTTGGTTCTGATTGGATGAGAAAAAAGCACGGTCCCTGTCCCATGTGCGGCGGGAAAGATCGGTACAGATGGGGAAACAAAAAGGGATTGGGGGAATATTACTGCTCTGGGTGCGGAAATGGTTCGGGGTTTGACCTTCTGATGAAAAGTTTCAATCAGGATTTCAAGACGGTTGTGAAGAAAGTTGAGGAAATCATCGGGGAGGCCCCGCCCCCGAAGATCAAGCCGAAAAAGGAAAATCCCTATTTGCAGCGGAAGCTGATGGTCAGCCTTTGGGAATCCGGTCGGACAGTGCAGTGGGACTGTCCGGTTGGAATGTATCTTTCAGGACGGGGGATCTGGCGGGATCATTTCCATCACCTGCGTTCGGCAATGGACGTAAGGTTCTCAGGCTCTCCTCCTATGACTTTCCCGGCCATGCTTGCCAAGGTAATCTCGCCAGAGGGGAAAGCCGTAAACATTCATCGGACCTTCCTGACGACTGACGGTGAGAAGGCTCCTGTGGGGAATGAATGCAAAAAGCTCATGTCGGGGATGGTTCCCGCCGGATCTGCGGTCAGGCTTTCCCCGGTGAAGGATGAAATGGGAATTGCTGAAGGGATTGAGACGGCGCTTTCTGCGTCGATCTTGTTCAACATTCCGGTCTGGAGCGTTCTAAACGCCAACAATCTGATGAAGTTTGTTGTCCCAGACGGTGTGAAGCGTCTGGTGATCTTCAGCGACAACGATGCAAGTTTCACAGGACAGTCTGCGTCCTTTGCCTTGGCGAGGGAATTAGCCCTGAAGGGTAAGCTTCAAATCGAGGTAATGGTTCCGGCCAGAAGCGGGGAAGATTGGAACGATGTTTTGGTGAGGAAGTAAGCCATGGGATATGGGTGTGGTTTTAAAATCGACGCTATGGCCGAAAATTTGACCGGAGAGGCTCGTTTGTGGTGTCTCCGCTACCCCTATAGCAGAGAGGTAAAAATAGGGGCTTCCTAGGTCAAAAAATCTCATTTGATAAAAAACCACCTAAACCCTTCTCTCAGGTGGGACTGATTGTTGATTATCGTGGTGGGTTTGGTAGAATGCTGTTGCTCAACCGAGTTGGATGGTTCTCGGTCTGAGTGCTTGCTGGAGAGTGCAAACTTAATCCCCCGGCGCGGGTTGAATCGCTGCCGGGGGATTTTTTTATTCCTTAACGTAGCGTGTTATCAGGAAACACAGGATTTCTATGGTCCTGGGAATTTTCCGCTGTCCTGATTCCCATCGATAAACAGCGGAAGGTGTAACTCCCAAGTTAAAAGCGGCTTGACTCTGTGTGTAACTCATGGAATCCCGCCATGTCTTAAAATCATCGGCTGTCATATTTCAGGCGATGTGTTGAAGGCTTTGACATAATTGCGATAGGTTTTAAATCCTCCCATTTTGTACCAGAGGTCTACAAGCTGTTGGTCATGGAAGTGTCCTTGACCGGGATCGCTGTTAGATTTCCCCTTGATTTCTGAGTAGGTTTCTCCCTCCCAGAACTTTTTTAATACGAGTTTTGCCTTTTGCAAATCGCAAGTGAATTGCCCTTTGGCGTTAACGCACAGATCTCTTAAATCAATGTCCCCGTCATCAGTGAGAAGGCGCCCATAGCCATCATAAGTTCCGATAACTGGTGGGTTATCAGGCCGAAGAAGAACGACTTCAAACTGATCTTTGTCGTTTCCAGAGCAGGAGTTCATAATCGGTAGGTTGGTTTTAGCGCAAGTCCAAGAGAAGAAACCCATTTTTGCCTCCTAGGAATAGACGCATTCGCCAAAGAGAGCGAGTTGAAGCCAGATGTCGGCGTGGTCGGCGTCGAAATCCTCATTGCGGATATCTGCCCAGAGGTGAGGACGATATTTCAGCATAAGCTTCCAGCCTTGTTCTAGGGATGCTGGAGTAAGCTTGAATGTCCCATCGTCCTCCCCGGCGACAATGTCGATTTCAAAATCCTTGGTGTAGAGAGAAGGCTCTGCATACCAAGGCCCCTCATACTTCTCCCCAAGCTCTGCCTCAAATTCTTTTCTGGTTGGTTTCATCAGATAAGCACCGTCAATCCAATAGTTTGAGCCTCCCTCAAAGCATGTGATCATCAGGTGCCGGATGGTGTCCGTATCAAAAGCCAGATCTTCCGTGACGATTGTCATTGTGTGATCCCCTTTGCGAATTTTTCATTGATGCGAATAACATCCTTAAAGGTCTTGATTGAGACTAAGGCGAGATTTTCACCACCAAACTCTAGTGATTTTTCTGTTACGCCTTCGATTATCCCAATTGCAACGCCCATAAGCAGTGTTAATTGCGCCCTAGCTATTTCATTTTCCCCTTTTTCACTTATCGCTAACTCTATCAGGTCGAATCCTTGACCTAATTTAAGGTTCACATCGTCTACGGTTTTAGCGATAATATCAGCGACAATTTTGTCCATTATCATGGCTCCCACCTGTCATGGATTGGAATAGCTTGGTTAATACAGTTTCCGGTGAGCCTTCTAACGAGTTCACTAATGCGGCTATCGGATGAATAGGCGAAGTTTCCCCCGAACATCGGTCCAGATCCCTTCTTCCTTTGAAGAGGAACTAGGAAGCAATATTCCGGGTGATGAGCGTGGTTTTTAAGTTCAACGGCTGGGGCATCTTCAGATGCGGTGAAGAGTTGCGGAACACCATCGCCAATAAGAGTTAGCTTTATGGCTTTCCCGCTGATTCCGTCATATGTGCAATCTCCGAAGTTCGGATCGGCATTGCGATAGACGTACAAGGTCATTCCTTTGTTCATTTTATCGATCCAACATGAGGCCAAGAACGAAAAGGGCGATGGCTGGTATTAAAACGACGATATATGCATTCATTCTTCAGTCCTTTCTGGCATTCTTTCATTTTTGATTGCGGTGATAACGCAGGCGACATCGAGCGGAAATCTTCTGGCTTGGCGACTGCTAACCCCGTAATGGTCTAGGTCGCATTCCAAAATTCTCTTCATTTTTCCCTTTTCATGTTGCCAAAGCACAAAGCCATGCTCCCCGGTTTGGACATGAAACTCGTCTGGTTTGAAATTGCTGCTTTCAATCATAATCATGTCGTCCACCTGATCATCGCAGGTAGGAACGGGAACAAGCTTAACGTCTGGAATATTCATTATTGCGCGTTCCAGGCGTTGATAAATCCACCTGGATTCTCCGAAGAAGAGATTCTCAGGCTTTTGCTCCATTGGTGTCCATTCGGTCATTTTGTCCTCCAAAGTCTTCCTGTGACTCCTAAACCCCAGCTTGGGCTTTCACCAAGTCTGGGGTTGAAGTTTTGATGGTTGAAAAAAATATCAAATGATCCTTTCGTATTGATAATCCGCCCATTCATTCAGTTGCTTCATAAAGCGGTCGTAGTCCTCCTGAGAGAGGTTTACGGATGACATGAAGGCTTTGTCGGCGGCATTGACGTACTGCTCGACGTAGCTTTCTATGGCATCTTCAGAGATTGGCGCTTGAGGATCCGGAAATTCCCATGGCAGGGTGTCCAGGTCTTCCAGGTAGCATTGATGCTCGATCTCTTCAAAGGTCATTTATGCCTCCTAATAGCCTGCGGCTTCAGCTTCATAGTCTCGTTGGCTTGTGCTGATTTCCTTCCAATCCGGAAATCCATATTCATTAAGGGTTTTTCCGTCCCAGGAAGATTCTCCAGATCGATCAAGGCGGCCATCACAATCGTTTGCCCGGTCTATCCATTCCCGGTGTATTTTTCCGCCATCGTTATAAATGGTTGTGGATTCTGACACCCATCCCTCTTCTGTATCCTCGTAATCGTACCAAGAGAAACGCTCTCCAGGGGCAAGCCGCACTGTCCTGCGACGGCCATTCCGATAGAACGGAACTAGGATTGTTCTCATTTATTCCCCCTTCTTGCAGATTTTGATGGCCTTGGCGCGATGTTTGCCTTTGAGGTATTCCAGCGACTGTTCAAAGTCTGCCGATGGAACCATGACCTGGATTATCATAATTCCATTGGTGCTTTTGAGTGCGACATCGAGTGCCGCTTGGGTATCTTTCGTCATCGAAACCTCCTCTGTTTCTGACTCCTTAACCCCGCCAGGGTTTCCCCTGGCAGGGCTTTGAATTGCCTGGTTTTTTTGTTATGAATGTGTGTATCCATCCTCCTCTATGCCTAACCACATGCCACCCCAATGCACCATTAAGCAGTCTCCGAAAGCTCGTTGTACGGTCTTGCGAAAGGCTTTGTAGGAAATGCCTAATGGAGTGCGGTCATAGACCCGCTTTAAGGCTTTGCGCTGTTCTTTGGTGATGGGCATGGCTATTCTCCTAGTGACCAATCGATGTTTTCCAGGTCATCAGCGGCTTGCTCGACAAGGTTAATCTTCTCTTGTAGGTCTTCGCCCTTCTGGCTTTCCTGCCAAGTTTCTGTCTTGCCATAATAATAGTCCTGAAGGCGTTCTTGTTCTTCTCTGAGCATTTCAAGAGCTTCTGTCACAAGGTCTTGCGCCCTTGAGTAGATATCTTTGTCGATCTCTGTTGCCTTTGCCATTATTCATCGTCCTCTGCGTTGTGTTCCCAATGGCCTATAGTGTTGCCATTGGAGTCTTTGATTTTGCCCATTGTGTCGCCACGATGGACGAGTCTGATAATGTCACTCAGGATAAATTCAATTTCGTCACGGTCTTGGTCATCCGTGAAAGCGTCATTATCGGTTTGAAACTCGATAAGGAAGTGCATCATGCGGCCCCGACAAGTTCGGCATTATCTGCGTTGACGTTTTCACAAATTTTCCGGCAATGGTCCCATCGACCCCAATTGATAGCTTCCTGGCCAGATAGAAAGGCAAGCTGATGAATGATTAGATAGACGGCTTCATCCTGGCTGGGTTGAATGCCGTCTTCCTGGGCATCGTCTTCCGCTTTGACTAAAGCTCTGGCGATAGCACGGACGTTACAGGCGCCATCGTTGATAAAAATTGCATCTCTGTGTCTTGAATACATGGCCAAACCTTCCCTGTTTTGCCTTGGTGATAAAGAAATTGTATGCCATTGGCATAGCTGTTTCAACAAAAAAGTTCTCAGGTAATCCCTGATAGTCCCATTGGATCAATTTAATCCCCGCCAATGTCTTTCGCTTGTCAAGGTATGGGTTTTTGGTACAATAAGCCTATGGAATCCCTAGATATTCAGATTTTAGACCAAGAGGCTTTGGTCACTGTGCTTGGCGAGGCGCTTCATAGTGCCTTGTCGGCGCTATCTGGCACGGATTTATCCCGTCACGATGTAGCACAAGAGGTAATTTATGCACTGGAGGACGCAGTGGAGGACGACGAGGCGCAGATCCATAGGGTTAGCGAGGATTTGGCGCAGACATTGGTTGTATTGGATCGATTGTCTGGGGGAGGCTCTGGCATCCTGCAAGACATGCTTGAAAAGCGTGTTGAAGCGATTAATCGGAAGCTGGACGATCTAAGGCGGTACATTGCAGCGAGGAAGGAAGGCTTGCGTGTAATGGAAGGCGTGAGCTACCGGGTTGACTATGAGCAGTAGCGAGGAAGCTGTTCTGATCGTATCTGAGTGTGAAAAAACGATGCGTTGCAGCCTGCGGTATCCTCCTTGTGAAAGTGATATGGCTCTTGATTGGTATGCTGGTTTGGTCCGTTTGGTAATGATTTGCATGGCAGATAGTTTGAAGGTGCCACCGGAGAGAATGTTTAGGGCGGTAATGATGCACGATATTGAGGGAGGGATTAATTGAGCAGAGCGCAGCCTAACTTGCTTCCTGGCGGTCTGACGATGCGGCAGGCTAATTTCGTTACGGAGTATCTACGGACAGGCGTTGCAATCGACGCTTTCAAGAGGGCCGGGTATTCTTGGAAAAATTCGTCACCTAACACCTTGAAGACTGATGTTTACAAGCTCCTGCGTCATCCGAAGATTGTTGACGCCATTGGAAAGGCTCACCACAGGGCGGCAGAAAAGAGTGATCTCACTGTAGACAAGCTTCAAAGGGAATTGATGCGGATTGCTTTCTCGGATGTCTCTGAAATCTGCGATTGGACACAGAACAGGGTTATTTTGCGATCTTCGGTAAAGATGGGGAGGGACCAAACCGCAGCGATCGCTGAAGTTAAGAAGACCAAGGATGGGGTTGTGGTCCGTATGCACGACAAGCTTTCAGCGATTGACAAGCTCTGCAAGATGCTGGGTTTGGCGGAAGGTGCCAAGAAGGCGGGGGACGATGCGAAGGATGTCACGCCAGAGACGGATGAATTGAGGAAGAAGCTGTTTAAGCTTCTATCAGACAGGAACCGCTCGGATCCGATAGACGAGCCTGCGATTCCTGCTCTGATCGACCAGCCTAATGACAATGGCTAGATTGGACGTTTTGGTTTCTGAAAGGGTTCAAGGCCAAATGCTATCGCGGCACACGCCAAAGCAATTTGATTTGATATTGGGGTTAGTTCCCCTTTGGCGTTTGTGTACCCGGCTTCCAGTTGCCAATACCAGTTTTGGGATAGTTCAAGGAGACGAGCGGCTTTCGCTTTGGAGAGGCCCAGGCTTTCCCTCCAGGCTAAAAGTTCGGAATGGTGGAACGCCATTTTCAGCCCTCCCAATCGGAAATGTTGATTTTGATGGTATCTGGGGCGCTGTGAGAGGCGAATCTTTCCGTCTTGACGCTACCGGCATACACGAGCAGGCCATTAGCGATCTTCTCAGCCTCTTCGGCGCTGATGTAAACCGTTCCTCTGACGTTAAGGACGGACAAGGCGATTTGGTCGCAATAGCGATGCAGGCTTATCGCGGCATCCTTGTAGGAAACGGATTTTTCATTTTGCATGATGGATTACCCCTTGATTCGTTTGCAGTGAATGATCTGGGTGTTGTCGCCGTAGGAGACGCCATGCCACGTCGCTTTGATGTCTCCATTGGAGTCTGGCCCAGCAAACCACACATCATAACGTTTGCCGGCGATGTTATGCCGACCGAGGCGCCGTTGTCCGACAGTGAATCGGAGTGTACCGGGCCAATTAGAGATTTCGACCTTGCCCCAAGAGTAGTCTTCCTCTCTCGGGCCATGGATGAGGTAGAGCATAATTTTCCCTTCCTCGGCCATTTCCTGTCGATCTTGCAAGGCGCAGCAGGCGTAGCAGAACTTGTGGCCATCGGAATTGGTGGCGTAACCCGTTCCGCATGTCCCTTCGGGCGTTTCGAGGTCTTGGTCGCATTGAAAGCAATGGAAAGTGTCGGTCATGGTTCAGGCCCTCATATTCAGGTAAACGAGACGGGCGCCCGGTGTGGCGTTGGAAAAGGTTTCTTTCTCGGTCGCCATCGTGAAGCCTTGAGCAATCTTTCCCTCAACCCAGAGAGATGCAGCTTTAGAGTCTTCCCCAAAGTGCATGGTCGTAGAGCGGGTAACGCCTTCCCCATTCTCCCGGCAACCCGCCTCGAAAGTGTAAAGTTTGTCAGTCATAGCTCACTCTCCTGTTGTAGATACATTGTAGATACCCCGAAGCTTGGCGCTTCACTCAGGACCGACCAAAGCCGGTCCTGGCTGAAAAACCAAACGGCGGATCAGTCCTCAATCCAGAACTGTACCCCTAGGTGATCCGATAGCTTCCTCCCATAAGCCTCAACAGCATCCATATCATCCCCCTCCGCTAACAAAACAGGATCACACCGGTCGTCATTGTACAAACCGTACAACTCTAAAACCTCCCCACCACAACGCAGCTCAATCGCCTCAAAAACCCCACGAACCTCAGATACATCGATGTATTTAACTGTAGACATGGCGCTTACTCCTCTGTGAAACCTCAAACCAGCAACCCCGCAGCTTCCCTCAATACATAGACCAATCAAAAAACCCCGAAAACTCGCTGTGGACCTAGGTTTATCCTCTAATCTTTTCCGCCGCAGCATCGTTGCTGTTGCCCCTCTTATATCAGTCACTGAGAGGTTTGTCACGCGCCAATACCGCAATGACCAAGTTTTTTACCAATGACCGGTAGATTTGACCTAAATCAAATAGGTATGGCGCCCTGACCTATTGATCTAAATCAATACGTCAGCCTTCCTGACCTATTGATCTAAATCAATTGAAGCGGCCCTTCGGGGAACATCTAGACGGACCTGGGAGCGTTTCCCCTGGTTAGATGTCCTCCCGAAAAATCGCCCTGGTTGACTCACGTATATGAAACGAGTCCGGGCAAGCCTCCCCCGACGCGCATACATATATGAACGGACAGGACCATGACCTTTCTTCTGCCGATCCGCCCACCGACCTTCCCTTCTCCTCCTTCCCTACCCTGCACCACAGGACGGCCCCTGGCCGCAACAGTCCCCCCCGCCACCCGCCGCCCCCGGCCCCACACCCCCGAAAACGGGCGAAGGGGTGGGACTCCCCCCTAGTGTGCCCACACGGTGATTGTCGGGGTTTTTTTTTATAATTTGGAATCTGGTAGGAAAGTCCCCCCCCCGGTGGGGGTGGGGTTGGCACTGGTGGGATTAAGTTGATTGGAATGAATAGGGTGGTATCGTGTAGATTGTCTGGTATAATATAGCCTTGTTGGGATTGGTTGAGACGATGAAACTGCTTAAAAGACTAGAGAAGGAGGAATTGGATGCTCTTCAGGAGGAGGAGCGTATTGCGTTGGCGGCGAGGGCTGATTGGTTGGGAAGGGCAGATTCGCCGGATCGGAAGGGCAAGCAGCGTCTTCCTGGTGGTGATTGGACGATACTTTTGGTTAGGGCGGGAAGAGGGTTTGGCAAGACGGAGATGTTAGTACAGGCGGGGTGGTGGGACTGTTACGAGTTTCCGGGTTTGATTGTACATGCTTTGGCACCGACGCAGAGTGACGTTCGTGGGACATT
>Ga0007858_1000319_pt1 | contig 15674 bp, 14 predicted proteins | sample CryBogCBH08Aug08_FD_71211 | JGI IMG/M metagenome (GOLD analysis project Ga0007858, IMG submission 71211) | Freshwater microbial communities from Crystal Bog, Wisconsin, USA - CBH08Aug08 | ecosystem: Environmental > Aquatic > Freshwater > Lake | place: Crystal Bog, Wisconsin, USA | collected...
CCCACCACCAATTGCAGCAGTTTTTCTAACTAAGGCTTGAGCAATACCACTTGAACTATTATTATATGTTCTAATCACTAAATTAACTTGATATAAACCTGCAACGGGTGCTGTAAATATACCAGTAGTTCCGTTCAGGTAACTTCCTTGATTATATTCAATATTCCAATTGCTGTTGGTTAATGTGGTTGTAGCGGCAACTGAGCCACCATTACCTCTTACGCAAAATGCTGGACGATTTGGTGCATAACCAGCAGCGATACCGTTTGTTGTTGTATTGCCTGCAAGTGTCATATCACCTGCATCAGACAAAGACATTGCTGTTATTTGATATGCACTATTGACAACCTGCAAGTTGCCAACGCTATCTAAACGTATGGTTTTATTTGGCTTAGTTGCACCTGCAGAACTATTTGTGAAACTTAAAACATCTGCATAACCTGTACCACCAATTGTATTGGCCGCAGTAATATTTACAGCTGTACCAATTGTACTTACGGGTTGATAAGTGACATTCAAACGACCAGTAATTGAACCACCAGAAGTTGTTATGGATGTGTTAGCGTAATTGTATGCTGCTTGTGCTAATGCATTTGATGAATTTGCTTGATTATATGATGCATTGGCTTGTACAAAAATACTATTAGAATAAAGTAATAACTCTACACCTTTATCATATATTGTATTTGAACTGATGCTATTGAATATAGAATTTGTTACATTACTTTGTGCACCAGTTGGTCCAAATTCTGCCCATATTGGATATGCGGTATTACCAAAGTTTTCATACATCACGCCCGTATTAGAATTCAACCACAAATCATTTGGATTTGGAGAACTTGGTGCAGAATTTTGGTAATATGTTTGTGTCTTTGCATTGGCTGTTGAGAAGACAATGTTACCATCTAATGTAATTGTCTTACTTGTAGTATTGGCAATAACACCAATACCATTTGCGCCTTTGAAACTTAATGTGTCTGTGTTAGATGTTGCGAATATCAATGAACCAGATACGTTCATTGTTGAGAATGAATTGGTAAACTGGCCGCTAGAGATATATGTTATTGTACCTGTAGCATTTTTATAATACAACTTTCCATCGTAGTAGTTAAGTGCCAACTCACCATAGTTTAGTGATGTTGGTACATTACCTGATACGCCAGATTTTCTTAGTTGAATTGTTGTATTTGCAAATGTCGTCATCTATTAGAAACTTCCGCCATCCTCTATTGGATTTATGATTGTTGTTGCCGTAATAGATTTAGCTTCCTCAATCTTCTTACGCTTTGCCGGAGTTAATTGCAAATATTCTATTTGTTCATTTAATGATTTAATTTTAGATTCATAATCATTACGAGTTTTTTGGTGTTCATCTCGTTCTTTAATTAATTCATTTCTAAAAGTATCAACGTGTTGAACCTGATGACGTACATTTTCATATTCATGTTTCATGCCATTCAAAGTATTGATTTCTTTTTTCAAATCATCAATAATTCTATCTTTGTCTTCACTTATTTCTCTAACAATCCTATCTTTTTCTTTGATGGTATTGTTGATAACCTCATTAGCACTTTGTTGAGAATTTGTGGTTTCATTCCTCAAACTCTCAATGATATTTTCCAATTCTTCAACTTTTTGATTTAATTCACCAACTGCTTCGTCACTAATTTTAAGATTAGTCTGTAATGAGATATTCCTCAATACAGCATCTTGCATCGTATTAGTCAACAACTCAATATAATGATTCACATATTTTTCACTCATTTCAAACTCCTAATAAAACATAATAAAGTATTTAGAAGGCGCCTCCATCCATAGTTGTTGTCCATGTTGGAACGCCAGTGTTGTTTACAGTCAGAATCTGATTAGACCATGTTTGGTCTGCACCACCTGCAGCTGCAGTAACTTGTAATGCACCTGTTCCATTTCCATATATGATACCATTTTGTGTAAATGAAGATTGTCCTGTACCACCATATACTGTTGCAAGTGCTTGTGCAATTGAAACATAACCGTTGGCAGCAATTGTCATTGCATCGGTCGCACCATTGTTTACTACAAAGTGTATTGAATTTGAACTATTAGTACCAATTGCAAGGTCTGTACTTTGTGCATATAAGTAAACATTGTTTGCAACGTTTAGAGAACCAGTACCAACAAAATTAGGACCATTGATACCAAAGTCACCATATAAAGTGGTGTCAGTAGAATTGAAATTAGAAACAACAAAGTCAGCGGATGCTTGTGTTCCTGTATTTGCGTTCTGAATAACAACTTGTTGATAATTGTTTGCATTAGAACCAAACGCAACAAACGCACCTGTTGCAGCATATGTCAATGATCCAATGTTAATGCTATTAGCAGTAACAGAATTTACATTTGAATAAGTTACATTTAATGTTGTTACATTTAGTTGAGAAACATTTAATGTAGCTGCTGTTGTTGTGCCTCCTAATGTTGCATTATTTGCTAAAACAACTTGACCTGTACCTGTTGTACCGTTAGTAATTTGTGATGCAGGAATTGCAATTGCAGTATTAGAAACACCAGATACACGACCAAATCCGTCTGTTGTTACGACTGGAATATAAGCTGCATTACCATATGTACCTGCAGTACCAGTATTTGCTAATGATACGATTGCAGAGCCGTTGAAGTATGTTAATTGGTTATTAGTATAAGATGAATTATTAGTACCACCTTGTGCAAGCGCTAATGTACCAGAAGTAACTTGAGATGCTGAAATTGCAACTTGAGTATTAGATACAGAAGAAACACGGCCGTATGCATCAGTAGTGATTACAGGAATATAACTTGATGAACCATATGAACCTGCTGTACCAGTATTTGCGAGAACTTGTAATGCACCAGAGCCATTACCAATTACAATACTACCAGCATTAAAACTTGTTGCACCTGTACCACCATTTGGTACTGTTAATGCGTTAGTTAATGATAGTGTACCAACTGTTGCATTTGTAATGTTTGCAGTTGTAGCAGTCGCTTGGAATGCATTGATGTTTGTATACAACGTGGCAGTATTTGCCTGTGTAAAATAGTTATTACTTAATGTATTTGCTATTGAAGCATTTGTAGCAGCAATGTTTGCAAACAAATAATAGTTTTTAGAACCTGCATCACGCAACAAACCAGTTACATTGTTTGTTGAACCATTATTATACAATCCATAGAAACCAATATCAATTACGTCACCAGTAGTGTTATTGGCTGCCAACTCAATCATTGAGTCGTTAGTTTGTACAATAGATGTATTGACGTATGTTGCAGTACCAGAAACAATCAAGTTACCAGAAATCTGTACATCTGTACCAATTGTTTGTGGACCAACACCGGAAGTGTTAGAACGTAAAACTGTATTGTCTGTAGCAATCAATACTGTTTCTGAACCACCAGAACCAGTAACTGTTGTTGTAATACCAGTTCCATTACCTTCAATAGTTAATGTGCCGCCACCTTGTTGTGAACCTGATCCTGTATTACCTGAAACAGTGAATGAAGTTGCAATCGTATTATTAGAAATAGAAGTAATACGACCTTTTGCATCAACTGTAATTGTTGGAATGCTTGTTGTATTACCATATGCACCAACATTTGAGTTGACTGTTGCTAATGTAAATCCTAATTCAACGTTGGCAGTACCGTTGAAGATAACGTTAGCTGCAGTTGCATCACCGTATGCACCAAAATATTGTGGATTTTGTAGTTGTGTTGCGTATGTTGCTAAGTTTGCTGTGTTAGCATTAAGATTACTGACAGAAATGCCTGCAGCAGTAATATATCCAACAGAAATATTACCCATCGCATCACGTTTGACGATGGTTCCTGAACCATTTGCTGAAGAAGCATTGTCAATTTGTGATGTATAATATTGACCACCAATGTTTACAACACCAGTACCTGTTGAGTTACCAATGAAGATGGTGTTAGACAGATATGAATATGCTAATTCACCTGCCTTAAGCGAACTTGGTGTACCTGTTGCGGTAGAACGCTTAATTAGAATACTTGTATTTGATGCGGCCATTTTAGGGTCCTTATTATAATTGTTATCTGCCTATTTATTGAAAAACATATATCAAAAATTACCTCCGTCAATGTTGCCATCAACAAGTTGAACGGAGTTGTTTGCTAAGTAATATGCGGTATTTGCTTCGGATAAAGCTGTGTTTGCTGTATCACTGACTGCACTGGCTAATGAATAAGCCACATTTGCCTCAATGGCTGCTGAATTTGCCACCTGATAAACTGAATTAGCGTAAATATATGCTACGTTTGCCTCGTAAGATGCTGCATTAGCGGTTGCACCAATCTCAGTTATCTCTGTGGCAATATTGGCTGAACCAACAAAAGTTGTGGTCCCTCTAACCGAATAATTCTGAGTTGGGTTTACCGTAGTCCTAACGGTAAAATTTTGGGTAGGATTAATGGTTACTACAGGCATTATATCTCAGAACCATATGAGGAATAGACACCAGTAACACCAGGATTAACGAACACTTGACCTTCTACCACTCTTGTTATAGTATTGGAAGAATCTTTTATGGTGATATCGTACACTAATTTACCTGCAGGAATGTTTGCGGTATTAGCAGCAGGAACACTTAATTGAATGATACCGTTATTGGCATCTACAATTGAAGTAGTGAAGTTAATGAAAACGTTACTAGAGTAATATGATTTTTTGGCCTGAGCAGCTACGGTAAAATTGGACAAATTATAACCGTTGCCATAGAGGTCGGTTAGTGTGGTCTGTGAAGTGAATGTGGAACCTTGGTCAAGGTACAAATCTGCGTAGGCTGCTGGCATGATAATATCCTATAGATGTATACTATAGGATATTTATGCCATTATTAACTGAACCAAATTCAATTTGGAATGGTTGGCCAAATTACAATATAGGGATTTGGATTTTTTTGTGGTATATCTCTAAGCGCTTGGCGATAATTTTGCCAAACTGCATATTTAGATCCAAGTCTAGTTTGAGCAGATAGCGTATCTGTCCAGTCAGATTGAGACAACAAATAGTCTCGGTAATTCCTAACTTCTTTCATTTTATCATCAGTATTTGATATTGGACCATAAAAAATTCCACCTGTTAATTTTGAATTACCTGGAATAGCTTGTTTCAAATTATGCGAATTGTATTCTGCATCACCAATTGTTTGTACATTAATTATAGCTGTATTTGTATTTGAACCATAAGGTGATATAGTACAAGAAACAAAACCATCGGTGTCTACAGGAAGATGTACATTTACAACTCGGCCATCTACAATATCTACATTAGCCGTTACTGTACTATTATCTATTTTAGTTAAAGTGAGTAAGGATTGATTATTGCCATTCTCATAACCTGATCCAGCATTAACTATGTTGTAATGACCAAGATTTGTAGATTCAATATTAACATCCAAATCTATCCATTTTTCTCCAAAATTTTGAAATTTTGAGTCGGGCTGAGTTGTATCTATTTTTATAACAGAGTTATCGTTTTCTGAAATTAAAACTGATATGTTCATATTAATTTAACCTTTGCAAATGATGATATGTAACATGGTGAAGGACTCAAGCAAATACAACAATAAATCAATTGATTTCCTGTTACATTTGCATACAGTGTAGAATAACATCCAGGTAAAGTTATTGATGAGTTATTCAAAACACATGTTGTTGAATTATATGTTCCATAATAAGCCAAAGATGTTGAAGAACCAGTTGTTGTCATTCCAATATAACTACAAGAAGGTATATCATAATTAAAACAATTATTTACATATCCCGATTGTGTTATTCCCACACAATTGACAACAGCTGGAAATGATGCAACATTGTATGACAATATGTAATTGGTAGTATAACAACCCGTTGTAATATTTAATAATGTGTTTGCAGAAACATTATACATATTTTGATAGTTAGAATTTGTTAGTTGACAACTACTCAAACAGCAATTGATAACATAACAAGTGCATACACAAGTGCTACAACTTCCTGATGATAGAAGACTCAATTTGAATGATGATCCTTGTGGATTATATGCACAAATTATTCCATATGTTCCCATACACAACACATTACCACAAAGTGCGACTGTAGCGCCTGTTCCTATACACCAAGCTCTATCATAACCTGAACCACCTATACATGGACATGGCATAGCAGCACAAATTGCCGAAGGACATGTTCCAGGTGTGTAAGCCCAAATAGCAAATGGATAATTCCCGCAACCGGGATTTGTGTTATACATTGCTTGGCCAAACCAAACTAAACAGGTTGATGAATTACACCACAATAAGAAGTTTGGTGAAAAACAACCACGGCCATTTTTGCAAACCTGATTACAAGGAGTAATTAATGGTGAACAACATCTATCTACATCATAATAATGAGTGTTATAATTAAACATTCCAACTTTATTATTAATACCTTGGTCACCAAAAACTCCTTGCCAAAAATCTGGAGTATTATAACATGCTAGTTGCCATTGACAGAAAGTTGTTCCTGTTCCTAAAACATTAAAAGATGTTGAACAATTACAACAAAATTCTAACCAATGTGTGTATGTGCCCACACAACACTGGCAATTCCAAGATGTTATAAGAAATAAATTTGCAGTATTGCTTACTCTATTCATGCAAGTTATAGCATCTCCAACACCATATCCTGAAGACCTTAAGCATATATGGTTGTAATATCCATTTGTGTTTGCAGTAGCAATTCCATAAAGACAACCGGCAATTTGTAACACTGGAACTGAACAAATTCTCATCAAACATTGTGGACCAAAAATTGTGGTGTATGATGCGTTTGATGGTGAACAAATATAGAAAGCAAATGTTCCATTATCTTGTGCTGATCCACATGGAGTACAAGTTATTGTCACTGCTCCATTAGCGCAAAAACAGTACAATCTATGTGTTACTCCACATGCAGCTAATACACCACCGCAAGATATGTAACCACAAGATTGATTTGGACAACAAGTGTTCCAAAGGTTTGTATACAACAATGCTTCATTAGCAGGCTGAGAATACCATGTAAATGTACATTGGCTGGGATAACCATAATAAAGACAATTACAAGCAGGATTATAACAAGGTAAAATAGGATTAAACGAAGCACAAGTTAAAACATTGCATATTGTTGGAGTTCCTGTTGTTCCAGTAACAGTATAATATGTTCTATCTAATTGTAAACGGCAACAAGTGCTTCCTGCTGTTCCTACACAAGCATCATCTATAAAATGTAAATGATTATTTAACGCAGTAGTAAATAAAACATTTTTACCATACGAATAACAATTGGCGTAACAGCAACAAGGATAAGAAGCACTATTGAAAAAACACGCTACTGATACACCGCAAAAACTTGTATTATTTGTTGTATTGTCTGCCAATTTAACATATGCGGTACTATCACAATTAACTACCCAAATTATGGTATTACCACCATAACAACAATTACTATTTGGTCCTACAGGAGTCCTATTTTCAATCAATATAAATCCATCGTTTGTAGTATATACAAGTGGAGGACTACATTGTAAACCTAAACAATTACCAAAATAACTGCAAGTGCTAAAAGAGGTTGATGTGATATTATAACCATTTGAAGTTGGAGCCCATGTCCAAGTACACACACAAGCTTGAGAACATGACCAATTTAGTGTGTGTATTTTATTGTTTGCATCAATAAAAGTACAACAAGATGCACTTGCAAAAGGAGCGCAACATGTAATTGTTGTTGTGAGTGCAAAACTTGATGGATTTCCAGCACATGTAACAGACCAATATCCTTGTGCTGTTGAATTATTGTATAGAGAAATTTGACCAACTTGACAAGAAGGAATATATCCTAAAGTACAGAAACAGTAATCTTGAACTAAAATAACTGTATTTGGATTCAAATTTTTAACAAGATATGTTGGAGCTCCAGTTGTGAGTGTTGTTGCATCAGGTAAAATTAAACAACCTACTGTAGGCAAAGTAGTTAAACACAAACCAATAGCACGAGAATCCGCTGAAGTTAATGTATAACTGGAAGCAGCACAAGTGATGGTTTCACCGCCACCAGATATGTTAATACCTGTAATACCTGCTCCAGAACCAACAAAACAAGTGGTTGCACAAACAATTGGAGATACAATGCAACTTGTAGCACAACCAATTGGTGATATAATACAACCTGTAGCACAAACGCAACACATTGAAGCATTAGCTACATTAGATGCTGCAGTAATTCTACCATAAGCATCAACTGTAATTGATGAGTGTGTTGCACCACCATAAGAACCTGCTGCTACTGCTGTTGTTGCCAAACCTAACGCAACTGTTCCTGTTGCCGCATTGGCTGTCAATTGACCAGAGTTTGCATATACTGCTGTGCTTGAAACTGATACATTAGATGCCGAAGTAACTTGACCTTCTGCATTAACTGTTAGAACTGGAATCGCAGATGATCCACCATATGTACCGGCAGATACACCGGTAGTCCCTAACATTCCACTTGATACTTGCGTTAGTGCCATTATTATTTCCTTATAATTGACAATCTTGTAGTAATCTGTTACAATAAGATTTCCACTTATATTTAGTCAATAAATAACTTCAATGACAACATTATGGAAATAAAACATGGGAAGATATAGCACTGATCCACAAACCGTACAAGCCAATCCAAATCCATCTGGTAGTGTGGTTGTATCCTCAAATCCTTACTGTAACCCTCCAATGGGTATGCAACAAGGTCAACAACAAAATCCAATGGCCAATTGGCCGACTGTGTTTCCAAAACCAGTTATTGGGCTAGATTTACATGGTACACTTATAGAGTATAACGCAAATATTCGTGGTCCTGCTGATGTTGTACCTATTCCAGGTGCATTAGAAGCTGTTAAACTATTGAGATTGAAAGGCCATAAAGTATTCATTCTTGCCGATTATCCAGGAATTGCAGCCAAAATATTGTCACAATCAGATGCTGATGCAATTCATACCGCACTTATGAACATGTTAGGTCAAGCTGGTTGTTTTTCTATTGATGGTCTTCTTTACAATACATCTTCTATGAAAGATGATTTATATGCCAAACCTAATACTGGCATGATGAAGCGTTCAACTAACGAATTCAAAATGAATTGGAAAGAAGGTTGGTATGTTGGAGATGATATTGTTGACCTGAAAATGGCAGAAAAAGGTGGTTCTAAACCTATCTTAGTCTTAACTGGCAAAGGCAATGAAACATTACCAAAACTAGATTCATTTGCCAATAAGGAATTAAAAAAGAAGGTTAAGATATTTCCTAACCTTCTTTCATTTGCTCAGAGTCTTTAATTACTCTGGTTTGTTACCTTTAGTCAGTAACTTTCCAACTTCTGGTAGATACAGATACTTCATCTCACTTCTTTCAAGTGTATTGATGGCGTCAATCATAGTTTCTACCAATGGATCACCTGCTAGATTAAAAGAAGTATTGAACAATACAGGTACACCTGTAATGTCTTTGAAGGCCTTAATCAAATCATAGTAATGTTTGTTTTGGTCTTCAGATACAGTCTGTACACGGCATGTATTGTCAACGTGAGTAATAGCAGGCAACTCACCAACGTGTGCAGCTTCAATATCAACAGCATACATCATAAATGGTGATTCTTCCATACCAGCCAAATCAAACCACTCTTTTGCATCTTCTTTCAATACAGTACCTGCAAATGGTCTGAACCATTCACGACCTTTGACCTTGTTAACAAAGTCTTTACCATCTTTAACACGTGGGTCAAAAAGAATAGAACGATTACCCAATGCTCTTGGACCACCTTCTGACTTAGATTGGAAGATTGAAACGATGTTACCTTCTGCAATCAACTTAGCAACATCTGCTGGTGTAACTTCTTCATTAGTATAATCAGAAGCACCTTGACCACCAATAAAGTTGGTACCAAAATATTCAATTTCTTGTGTACGGTCAGGACCCAAATACAATGTGGTAAGTGGTTCACGAACTGCTTCATGTTCATGTTCTTGACAATGTTTGAAGTAAGCCAACTTAGCCAAACCAATAGAAGTACCACCATCGTGTGCGACTGGATCAACATAGAAGTTGATATCAGGGAAACGCTTACGTAAGTAATAGTTTGCAACGCAATTCAATGCATAACCACCTGCAATAACAACATTCTTTTCACCAGTTGTATCAATTGCTTTCTCAATTAAATCACCAACTAGTTTCTGTGTCTTGTCTTGTACAGTCCATGCTATGTTCTTAAATTGCTCTTGAACTAATGAAGCATCTTTGTGCCAGTCTTTTGCTTCTTCAGGATATCTAAAGAAAGGATAACGACCAACATCAATGAAAGCACCAGCTGGATAACTAGGAATAATCATGTTCTTATTGGCACGGTCACCAACAAACAAATCATCCATACGTTCATCAAATCGGCCATAAGGCGCAAGACCCATTGTCTTACCTGCTTCAATGAAACCAAAACCCAAGTAGTGAGACACAGCTTCATATACTTTGGTAATTGTAGTTGCATCATCAAAAACAAACTCTGTGGTTTCATTACGACCACGAATGTTTGGTGTTTTGTTACCACCATAAGACTTATAGATTGGTGTAATCGTATTCAAGTCTGTACAATGAAAGATAGATTCTGTTTCAAAACCTTGTGGTGCTTGGTCTTGTGGTTGACCTTCTTGTGTTTGCATGATGTGGTATGAACCAGCACCATCAACAACAATAGCTACAGCAGTATCAAAACCAGAATTGTAATAAGCACCTGCAGCATGACCTAGATGATGGTCGTTACCCATGTTGGTAACTTTAACATTTGGATAATGTTTACGAACTAATGCTGAGTAAGCATCTTCTCCGTTCCATGGCAATGTAGCAAATTGTGCAGATGTTCCACCAAGAACAATCTCATCAATAGGACCACGTTGAATGGCTTCTAAGATACCTCTAAATGGATTACCATCATATTTCAATCGTGATAATCTTTCTTCTTCAATGTAGAGTTCTACTTTACCATCTACAACAAGAGCGGCTGAACCATTATGTCCAGGATTAATACCAAGAGTTCTGTAACTATGTGTCATATCACTTCACTTTCTTTTCAATGTCTTTAACAATATTTTTATACATATCATCGATTTCAGCATCTGTGAAATCCATGCACTTATCATTGTATCTATCTGCTAAGTGACTATCAAGACCACAAATACGAATAGGAGAATACTTCTTGAAACCAGGTTTCTCAATGATGTTGAAGTAATCTGGATATGTGGTGTTGATTGCAAATGTAGAACCAACAATCACACTACCTGGTTTATTTAGCGCTCTTGCCATGTGTTGACCAACAGAGTCTACGCCAACAAAATAGTCTGATGCTTCAATGATAGCAGACCACATTCTCAAGTCAGCCTGTACTTTGAAAGAAGGATCTTCAGGCAATTGAAAGTCTTGTTCACCAAAGAAAATCATATTGTACTTAGAAGACAATTTCTTAACAAGTGCTAAGTAAGATTTTGGATCCAAAGAACGTGATGAATCATCAATCAAGTCTGTACCATCTTTACGAATAGAACGACCAAATGGTTGAATGACAATTGTTTTGGACTTTTGTTGTTGTTGCTTAACTTGAGCAATGATGTTTGCAGCATTCTTTTCTTCTGCCTTATTCAAAACAATAATAGGTTGTTCCAAATCAGAATGGTCATTTGTTTGATTGATTTCTGCATCAAACGCTTCTGCAAGTGAGAGTTCTTGCTTAAAGTAACCAGGAATTCTGTAAGGTTCTGGAGTAAAAATAACATCAGCCTTTGAGATGACGTTATCAAATATGCCTTTAGTATCAGGATTGTATGTGATATCCTGAAGTTCTGGAATTCCCCACAAAAGGTTATCCCATCCAGCAATGATTACATTCCAGTCATCTTTTGGATGTAGTTTGGCATACTTGCGTAATGCGGGAATGGCAGCAACAACTCGACCGGCACCGCCATCAATGTAGAAGATTTTCTTCATAATAAAACTCCATGGTAAAAAATAATAAAGGCTTAAATTATAACATCAAACTATCAAGATGTCAAGTATATTTAGTGTGTGTTTTAACTAGAGGTTACTGAAGAAAATGACACATTAATTCCATTTTCAATGCACCAATGAGTTCTATCGTACAATGGAGAAGATGTATTGGAGAATTCTGCTACATAATTTGTTAACACAATCTCTGAATTTGCGTTTAAGGAAACAGTTTGTGTTAACTCATCTTCAGAGTATGTAATTGTAGCTGGTTGCTCAATATCTTGGTAAGTATTTGCATAATATTCCAAATCAGCTTGGGTTTTTGTTGTCATAAAAACCACATTTGTGTTTGGTCTTACTCTAGTAATTATTAGATTATGCATTTATTTTCCTTATTCTAAAACTTCTGTTATTGTTTTTTTCTTTAACCATTCTAACTTAGGCAAATCTTCATCGTTTTCAGGTGGTGTTGTGCCCAATCCGCCTAAAATTCCTGAATAATATGGTGTGTTTCTTTCATCTATTAATTCATCAATTGGTTGCCCATCAATATCTCTAAGCGCAAATACACAATAATAAACTGTATCATCTTCTAAAGCGGTAAACTTATGTGACTTATCTTTTTTAACAATCACAAAAGTGGGTGCATGAAATTCTTTTTCTGGACCACCTTCAACAGATACAGACACAGAACCTTTAATTAAAAGAGTTACATGGTCAAAATGGTGTGTATGACCGCCACCATTAGTTTGACCTTTTTCTTTTAGTGTGTGAGATTTGACCCATATGTTACCAAAGTAACCCATGACCTCTTGTATTGTGTCATCTTCTTTATCATTTCTAAACATAATTTACCTCAATTAATAAATGTGTTGTACGCATCCTGAACAGTTTACAGCAGAGAACCAGCAATTGTTTGAACCTGAATTACACACAACAGCCCAACAAGCATTAGAGTTTAAGTTGGCAGTGTACCAAGTTATACCACAGTTTGGTGAATAAAACACTTTATTATTAGATTCGCAAGGTGTAACTGCAACCCAACCACCATTAACAACTACTGGATTCCAAGAAGATGCATTGTAAGGTAAACAATAACAAGTCCAAGTAGCACCACAATTTGTTGAATATGTTGCTGTTTGTCCAGTTACTGGCCAAGCCCAAATATAATTACATACACAGAAGAATTGTTGAATGTTACCACCACCCACAAAAGAACAAGGATTATTTGTTCCACATGTAAACGTTTGTGCATCACAGGTAAGAACAACTTTACAAGCTGTATTAGTCGGAATTAATATCATTGTATAACATATTGCAGCCAAAGCACAAAAACACATATTACACAAACAACAACATTGGGTTGAACATTGATAGCAAGTGCAACAATTAGCATTTCCGGTGTTTATAGAATTTTGATTAACATAAGCATAACACCCCGTACAACCGTTTGTTATAACCCATATGGCCGTTTGACTACAACACACATTTGCAATTGTAATATTAGTAAAGCCTCCACCAACATTAAAAGCACAAGAACCACATCCACTCATACAGTAGTAAGCATAACAACAACCACTATACCCAACAGTACATATACCGGGACCAAATGAAAAACTGGTAAAACAGCAATAACAATTTGATGTCAAACTTAATATTGGTTGACTAATATAACCACAAGGAGCGCAATTCCAATTTGCGCCTGCGTTTGTACCAAGAACAACGCAGCTAAGACAGAAACAAGAACCTGTTGTTCCAACACAAGCAACAGCTGATGTTATAAATTGTTGTCCTGGATATCCAAGTAAGAAACCTGCATTTTTATTATTAAAGTATGAATATAATGTGTTTTGCTGATTTGTAATATTATAAGCACATGCAGATGCAAATATTGGATACCAATTTAACCCACAGTTTGGACTAACAACAGCTGAAGGAGTAGTAACAGATACAGAAGCTGGATTTGGAGCACAAATACCCATACAACAATTGGCATTACAAGTACATCCTTGCATTACCCACCACATTGTTCCATTACAAAAAATAGAACTTACTGTTCTTGGATTCCAACACATATTGTTAATACAATAATTACAGTTAGCGGTACAACTGAAAGTACAAGTGGAAATATATGGACCAGCTAAATTTGAATAAGTACAAGGATTATTTTGGAAAGACATATAAGGAAACCAACAAGAACCATATGCCGAAGCCAAAAAAGAATTCATTGTTGTATGACCATATCCACAACTATAATTTAATGAACAAGAAGTAGTTGAAAATATACAAACTGCTGTTGATGATGAAAAAAAACAATTAACAAAACAAGTATTGTTTCCTGTCGTTAAAGCAGAAAAATTAGTTGCAAGATTGGCAAGTTTTGTCATGGCGCAAGATGAATTGACATAACTACCAATAGCCTGTGTAACACCAGAATTGGCTGACAAACTGCTGCTTGATGGATTACATGTAAATCTAGAACACATTATTGGATATGAAAGTACCACGCAAGTTGCAGCATTAGAATTGAATATATTGCACATTGCTGTAGGTGATGATGCTATCACATACGTTTGTCCTGGAAGAGTCATGAGTGTAGAAAAATCAGAACATCTTCCGGCATCAGCACACAACAAAGTGTCCAAGCAAGGACCGTTGGTGTTACCTGTTTCTATTGCATTGAGTAGCCTAACGGCTCTTAACATTGGCATGGTATTTTTTCCTTATTTTTATATTTATCCTACTTTTGCCGTTATGTATTCTAAATCTGGCAAGTCGTATGCATTAATTATATCATTACTAGGCGCAGTCAATAACCAAATTGCAGGTCCACCAGACACTAGAAATGCTGTCTCATCATCATCAGGCTCCACCACGTTTGTTGCATAATAAGTGAACACACCTAAAGATTCAACAACAATATTGGTTAAATTTGAACTAGGTGTAGTAGAACGCAAAGTACCACGATTGGCATAAGTAATCGTGCTTAATGGTGTCGCTGCGGTAGTTTGTGTCGTACTGTCGGAGAACGTAAGCGTACTGCCGGATACTGTTATAGTCATGTTCTTACCTTGTTATTATTCTTCTTGTTCTATTTATGATGACCACTGAGCAGTTGGTACTTCTGGCCATTCAACATTAACAGTTGGATTAGCAATCACAGCTCTTAGTTGACTGCGATATGTAATAAATTCAGATTGATTGGTTAATTTTGGTGAACCAGTAGTAACATCAGGCTGTACAGACCAATCTGTTTCACTTAACAATTGTGCCGCAGCATTTTTATTTACTTCTTTAATAAATTCTGTATTTTGTGGTGGATCAAATGGAATAAATTTTGTTCCATCCCATGTTGCACCAATGTGTAATGAGTAATCATTGTTTTCAATCCAATTTGAATCTAATGGACTATCAGCATGAACAATATTAACAATTGTATTTGATTCTAAGATTGCATATATCATTTTTTTATCCTCTTACCACCAGTAAATAGTAACACATCCACAGGCACCAGCACCACCAATGCCACCACAGCAACCATTTCCTGTGCCGCCGCCACCGCCGCCACCGCCTGGAAATCCGCCACTGCCACCGTTAAAACCATTGCATGCTACTGGTGCAAAAGAACA
>Ga0007858_1000326_pt1 | contig 15385 bp, 14 predicted proteins | sample CryBogCBH08Aug08_FD_71211 | JGI IMG/M metagenome (GOLD analysis project Ga0007858, IMG submission 71211) | Freshwater microbial communities from Crystal Bog, Wisconsin, USA - CBH08Aug08 | ecosystem: Environmental > Aquatic > Freshwater > Lake | place: Crystal Bog, Wisconsin, USA | collected...
TGTCCGAAGCCATCAATCGTCATCCAATAATTCAAAACCTGTCCTGGATACCTTCGGGGCCGCTCTTGCCGGCAGTGTCAGAACATCTGGCGGGAGACCGCCTGCAACAAATCATAGCTGAACTCTTGAAGAAATTCGACCGGGTGGTAATTGATACCCCGCCACTAGGCTTGATTAAAGATTCCCTTTATTTAACAAAATTTACCCAGATTGTCATCATTGTGACCGATGCCAGACGAACCAACCGCCATAAATCGTTAGAAACCATCAAGGCATTTGAAAACAGCCAGGTCCAACTGACAGGGGTTGTGTTGAATTATGTGCCCCGCCGTAAACGGCTGGCGAAATATTACGATCACTATTACCAACAGAGACCTTCGTGAATCCAGCGAATTATAATAGCGCAAACCTAGACTGGTATTGTGTGCGAACCCTGCCAAAACAGGAGCACATCGCCACGGCTCACCTGCGACATCTTCAGCGGGTAGAGTGTTTTACGCCTCGGATTCGTTTCAAGCGGGCTACCCAGCGTGGGGCAGAGTGGGTTACCGAGGCCCTGTTTCCGGGGTATCTTTTTGCCCGGTTCGATCTACAACTCCTATTGCGTTCAGTGCACAGTGTTCGCGGGGTGCAGTGCGTGGTGCGGTTCGGCACACATTGGCCCACTGTTTCGAATCAGGCTATTCAAGAAATTCGTTTGGCACTGGGTCCCGAGGAGTTGCGCGTCATTGGTGATGACTATCAGCCTGGTGAATCGGTATTGATTGCCACCGGGGCGTTTAAAGGATTGCACGCTGTGGTCACGCAGGTGATGCCCGGACGCGAGCGTATTGCAGTTTTAATGGAGTTTCTGGGACAGCCGACCGAGGTTGAATTGCCAGCGGATCATTTGGTGCGGGCCGATAGCGCGCGCGCGTTGCAAGGCTTTTGACCCAGCGGCGGCCGCAGTAGTAGCGCAAGCTTTAAGCGTGCGGGTGAGGCGACTTTCCGGTCGCCAGCTTGCGGTGGTCACTAAAAAGCAAAAGCTGCCGGCTGAGTTCGGCGGCTTGGTGGGGTGGAGTTTTTGTTTGACCATCTAAATTAGGGTGGACGTGGTGCCAACATTGAAAATTGCTAATGACCATTAATTGGCCAGGTGCGGCAGCTTGGAGAAAACAAGCCGGAGCCCGCTCAAAACCAAGAAACAGTAATATGAAAAACAACAAATACACATCAGCCCATTGCAATCCAGCGTTAGTTTTATTGGCTCTTGCTAACATTTATGCGACGACCGCGTCCGCCGCCATGTTAGGCACCACAAACGCCATGTCCAATTTGGCAACCAACCAACAATCTGCCACGTTTTTAATTAAGTCGCTCAGGCTGACTTATGGGAATTTTGATTTCCATCCACGGCTTTCGACCGCCATTGTTTATAATGATAATATTAACCTATCAGGACAGCACCCACAACGCGATGAAATCAGCCAGGTATCACCGGGGCTGCAGATTATGGGTGGTGATACGCACTCTCTCCGCACCTATATTCAAGAAAGCCGGCTTTATAACCAGTTTTTTGATGTAGGACAAATTAATCCACTTTGGCTGATGGCGCAGCCGGTGGAAAAGTGGCCGGATAAATTTCTGTTCCTGGATTATACCGCTGTGTGGAATAATTACATGCATTACTCGGCCAATGATTCGCTGGATCACCGGCTGAATGCGCTGGCGGTCTGGCCCATGGCCAAGCTAGTGCTCGCGTTTCGTCAGGAATTTGTGGATGCCAAAGAAGATATCTTTGTGGCAAACACGCGAACCGAAGTTCAGCATATTGAAACCGCCTTGGACGCTGGGTATGTCATTAATGATGATTTAAACCTTGGTTCCACGTGGGGTCGCCAAAGTTATGCCTACCCTAACGCGTCCAGTTTGACTGGCTACACCGAATGGAAAGGCTTGGTTTCCGTCAATCGCAACTGTTTTGACACCATTCGTCTAGGCCTTGAGGTAGCCGGTGGTGAAGATGAAATCACATCTGGCCGAAACCAGCAGTTTGTTCAGACAGGCATTCTTGTGCGATATAAATGTTCCGAATTATTTTCCATTGATGGATCTGCCGGCTTGGAGTATCGGCAATTTGATTCAGGCGTTCCCAATGCCTACAACCCGTATGCAGCCTTGAATGTGCGCTACCAGCCCTGGGATCGACTTTATGTCTCAGCAGATTTGGTCCGTCAGACCATCCCCGATTTATTAAATAATCTTGGGTATTATGAGAATTCCATAAGCTTGGCCTTGAACAAGGAAATCACGGACCGTTTTACTCTTTCCACAAAGGTAGGTTACGAGCATGACGAGAGCTATTCAACCGATTCGAGTGCATCTTCGCTGCCAGTAAATGATTATGTGAATTTAGGACTCGTCGCTGAATATAAATTGGAGCAACGCGTGACTCTACAGGCGGCTTACAGCTATTACACTTTAACAGACAACACAAGCTGGGAACGAAATACCATAATGTTAAAAATGCTGCTACATTTTTGATGAAAAGTGCTGTTTCCGCCGTCGTCGGCAAAAACTCTAACCAAAGCCCCCACTGAGGGATTGCAGATTTTGGACAGTATTATAGCAAACGTGCTTTGTCAAAACAGATTTAGTGTCCTTTGGGTATATTATGATTCAAATGTCTGCTTTTAATTGTCCTTCATCGTGTTAAAAAAACGTCTCGCCCATAATCTTGGCGCCAACCTGTTTGCCCAGTTCACCACGGTGCTGGTGCAATTAGCAGGCGTGCCAATCTTCCTGTCGTTCTGGTCGAAGGAACACTACGGGGCTTGGCTGCTCATCTCCACCATTCCCGCTTACCTCGCGCTGGGTGAGGCTGGGTTTGCCACCACCTCTGCCAATGAAGTATCCATGGCCCTGGCCCAGGGCGACCGGCTTCGGGCACGGCGCTCCCTACACACGGCCTGGGGATTTCTCGTGGGTATTTCCATAGCCCTGCTGGCCTTGACCTTGATGTCATTTCTGCTGTTACCTTGGCAATCCTGGCTGCGTGTGTCCACGGTCACCAGCGATGACCTCCGCTGGACCATTTTGCTCCTGGGAATTTACACTATATTGGGAATATTGATTGCCATTTTTGGCACCCTATATCGCGCGGCACACAAAAATGCCCGCAATGTATATCTAGCCAGCAGCGCTCGGTTGGCCGAATTGATTGCCGTGACCGCTGGTGTTGTATGCACTTCATCTTTTGCGTCTATTGCCGGACTGATGTTAGGAGTAAGGCTAATATCATTTATGATCTATTTCTTAGACAGTAAAAAAATGTTAGAGAATATGAATTTGGGTATTAGCTGCTTTTCAGTAGCTGAGCTCAAGCGTTCATGGCGTCCTTCGGTGATGTTTATGGCTGCAACGCTGGGGAATGCACTTTACTTGCAAGGCTTAACCCTTTTAGTTGGCGCTATGCTGGGCCCAACGGCGGTGGTGCTATTCAACACCACTCGGACTTTTAGTCGGGTAATTTGTCAGTTTGTCATGATGATAAAATATTCAATCATGCCGGAATTTTCTCATTTGTTTGGCGCCGGTGATTTGGTGCGAGCTCGTCGCTTAAATGAACTGTCTTTTGAAAGTTCCTGGCTCGCTTCCGTCGGGCTGGCAGTGGTGATCTTTTTTACCGCTCCGTGGATCATGCCCCTGTGGACCCATCATGCTGTCCAGATTGACCCGTGCCTACTGGCCGTGTTTCTGGCCAGTGCCGTGTTGAACGGAGTCTGGTTTGTGACTTCCGGCCTGCTGATGGGCACTAATCAACATGAAGGGCTAACTATACGCTACCTCTTATTAACCCTCCTTGGACTTGGATTCGGAGCCGGTTCAGTAATGTGGCTTGGAATTTACGGAATTGCTTTGGCAATGGTTCTGGTGGAAGCCATGCTGCTGCCCTACGCCCTTACCCGCACATGCCAACTGCTCCACCAGCCATTAAAGGAATTTATCGTTTCAGCTCTACTTTTGAAATCAATCCGAAAGGCTGTTCATAGTTTTTACCGGCGTCGTTATGCATAAAAACATCATCCAACAATTGGAAGAATTAATCGCGGTTTCAAATCGACTTAAAGATCTGGTTCCATGCATCATTGCCGCGGGAAATGAAATTAGGCAGACCTTAGTCGACGGCAAAAAACTGCTCACGGCCGGGAATGGTGGCAGCGCTGCAGATGCCCTGCATTTGGCTGAAGAACTAGTGGGGCGGTTCGATAAGGAACGGCCGGCCCTGCCAGCCATCGCTTTGAATGCTGACCCCACTCTGCTAACTTGCATTGGCAACGACTACGGGTTTGACCGTCTATTTTCCCGCCAAATCGAAGGATTGGGCCAGCCAGGTGATGTGCTGGTGGTCTTCACAACGAGTGGTAACTCGAACAATATATTACTGGCACTCCACGCGGCCAAAGCTAAAGGTATCAAGACCATCGCCTTACTGGGCAAGACAGGTGGTAAGGCCATGGGGCTAGCTGACCATGAAATCCTCATCCCAAGTGGCACAACCGCCCGGGTTCAAGAATTGCACACGTTTATCATCCATAGCTGGCTGACTTTGATTGAATCGGAATGATGTATGGGTAGGTAGGTAAGGCTTGGTTAAATAGTGGCAAATCTAACCGCCCAAAATTCTTTAAACAAGGCAGACTTATGGCATTTGGCTTAATAGCAAGATTAATCAACGCGACATCAAAGTGGTTTTTGCGGTGTGAGTCCGCCAAACCATTATCTGCCTCTCGCCGGTTTCTGTTTCTACAATATGAGAAACCTTTGGGAGCTGCCGTCCTAGCAACACCGGTTTTTGAGGCTCTTAGGCTTAAAATGCCAGAAGCCTATGTGGTGGTAGCCGCCAGCGGGATCTCCTATCAGACTCTACGAAACAATCCATACATTAACGAACTAATTGAGACGCCACATCCGCTCAACAGTTTTGGACATACCTGTCACTATTATCTAAGCCATATTCGTAGGCGAAAAAAAGAATTTGATTGCGTCATATGTAACAAATGGAACGGTAGATTAAGAATCACTCTGCTGGCTTGGCTGTCGGGAATCCCGTGGCGAATTGGTTATGATGGCTCCATAAAACTACTTCACCGATCCTTGCCTGCCCGGCCAGGTGAAAGCGTGATTGCCAACAATCTTCGCCTTCTTGAATTTTTTGGAAATTACACGCCACATTTAGAACCAACTCTATTTTATAATACCCAAGATAATCAAGCCATTCAAAACATTATAAGGACATATAATCTTTCGCCAAAATCACCTGTGATCGGTATGGTTACCCAAACCAACGGTGGCGAGCCAAATGCCTGGTTTGCAGATCGGTTTGTAGAGTTGGCTAAAAAGTTAATCCATTTGCACGATGCTCAGTTAATATTTACTGGAAATAAAGATGATATTCCGGATGTTGAAGCAATCCGGGCTCACGTTGGTGCCAAGACGCATTCAGCCGTGGGCCAAACAAATATTTCTCAACTCGCTGCTCTTTTTAGTCAATGTGATTTGGTGATAACATTAGATACTGGTGGATTTCACGTTGCCCGCAGCGTAAGAACCCCTTGTGTGGTTATTGGGAATGCTGCCAGGCCTGCTTTGGAGTGGTTGCCGCAAAACAACCCCCTTTTCACCATAATTCGCCACGACGGGATTGCGTGTGCCAACTGTCTTAAATCTGCGTGTAGCACAAGGGAGTGTCTTCAAGCTATAACTGTCAATGACGTCTTATCAGCTGTCAGTCAACTACTATATAGGCTACGTTCTTCAGAGGGTGTTGGTAGTTAAATAAATTGTAGTCTATAATCCAGTTCAAGACTTGTAACCATGAGCAATTTATTGTCAATACTATATTTGGGTGACGATTTTATGCACAGCACCAGCCGACACCGTGCCGAAGCGTTGCGCCGTATTGGCTGCAAGGTCAATCTGCTCAATCCAAAAAATGCTTATTCCCATCTAAGGCTTCACCAAAAAATAAATAATCTATCAGGATATTGCCTTGTAAATCCAATGGTTCACCGCTGGTTGTTGAGGCAAACGTCCGGCAAACAATATGATGTTGTCTGGGTGGATGGTGGTCATGCCGTGCCCCGCAACAGTATCCATCATTTTCAGGGGTTAGGTGCTAAGGTGTTAAACTATGCAATTGATGATCCAACAGGAAACCGTGATGGAAATAGTTGGTGGACCGTCCGTAGAGCTCTGCCAGAATATGATTTGGGCGTGGCTGTCCGGGGCGAGAGTGAGCAGGAATTCCACAATTTAGGTGTCAAAAGTGTTTTGCGAGTATGGCGGAGTTATGATGAGGTAGCTCATGCCCCCTATCCATCGACAGAACTGATTTCCAACTCATTTCGGTCAGAAGTTGCTTTCATTGGCACATGGATGCGTGGCGAGAAATGTGAAGGCCGAGACAATTTTTTATTTAAACTGGCAGAGGCGGGGATACCTATAGCCATCTGGGGGGGGCGTTGGCACAAATCTCCTTACTGGCTGAAACTCAAACCCTTTTGGCGGGGCGAGTCGTTGGGTGGTCGTGATTACGTGGCTGCCATCCAAGGCGCCAAGATCACACTGGGTTTTCTCTCCAGGGGAAACCGTGATTTACATACTACGCGGTCTTCGGAAATTACCTATGCCGGTGGGTTACTCTGCGCGAAGCGCACCAGTGAACATCTCCAGATGTATCAAGATGGAGTGGAGGCGGTATTCTGGTCCTCAGTCGAGGAGTGTATTCTAAAGTGCCGAGATTTGTTGACTGATGAAACTCGGCGAGCGCAGATAAGGCTGGCTGGCAAAAAAAGGATTTGCGATCTCGGTTTAGGTAATGAAACCATTTGTCGGCGAATTTTAGTGGAGCTGGGGTATGCTCAGTTTCAAAATAATATAACGCCGAAAATGTTTCGTATGTGTGACGTCAAGTAAATCGGTAGCGGCTTTAGAGCATTGTAAAATCATTGTGGCGGCAGTAGGGATCAATCGTTTCTTAGTTGTAACCCAACCTCAAGTTTCCACTATCGTCAAAAAGTCTTATCTTTAGGACGTGCGATTTTATTCGTGAACCAACAACAACAAAATGAAAGCCATGCTTGGCGACGTTTGTGTTATTTTCAAAAAGAGAAAATAGCAAAGTCAAACGTGGACTTGCTTTTGCGAATCTGGCTGGGAGCGATTTCCATCGCAGCCATTGCTCAGGTGTTGCAATGGCCGGAAGAACAAACCATTATCTGCACGCTGCTAGCTTGGTGTTCCTGCGTAATGACTGGCTTCGCCGTCTTCCGATATCGAGTGACACTCTGTTTCCCATGGTCCAGCCTGATGATCCTCATGTTCTGTCTCCAGTCCTGCGGCTTGCCTTTATGCCTCCTGCTGATCCAAGGCAATCCGATTGACGAGCATCTTCGGGTGCCGGTGGCTACCTTTACACACATACTGCTATGCCATATCGTTTTAATTGTTACGCATTTGGTGTATTGTCGCATGCGCTGGGCTCAGGGAATTGGTTCAGGCTTTTGGCGCCGATTTCTATTGGGGTTTGGTTTTTTTAAGAAATTAACGGTGTGGCAGATTCTGAGTCTTGGTGGAGTCGGTTTGTTATGCACATTTTATCTAACATCTGTGACTCGTCTAGAACAGGGGGGGCAGATCGCAGCTACCGGAGCCGTGTGGGAGCGGTTGGTTAATGGCCTTACGTCATTTGCCTTCGCCCCTTTTCTACTTTTATTCCCCAGTCAAATTATAACCGGCGGTATCCGCAAGCGGCTTAAATTATTTCTTATTGCTTATTTACTTATTCTGTTTTGCGTGGCGGCAGCGTTAAACAGCCGCGGGTTTTTATTCGTGGGCTTTGCCATGGCGCTAGTTTTTTTAATTCTTTCGTTGTTTACGGGATCGATCCGTTTAAAACTAAGCACATTAACCATTTGGAGTTTGCTTGCGGTCCTATCTTTATCGATTGCCTCGGACCTGGCGGTAACCTTGCAATTGGCTAGAAACAGCCGAGCCAGCAAAACATCCATGGAGTTGATACTAGACACTGTAAGCTTGCTTACGGTAGGTCGTGATGATCTAGAAAAAGCTAAAGCCGAAACCAAGAGTGGGGCAGATGCTACGATAGAATCATGGTATGTGTTTGACCCCACCCTGAGCCGCCTGGTAACCACCCATTTTCTCGATCGCGCTCTGGCCATTGGGCTTAACTTCGACGCAAATACCAAGACCAGCCTGCGCGAGGCTGAATATGAAAAAGCCATCGCCGTTCTGCCAAACCCCATTTTAAAGGTATGCAATCTCAAAATTGATAAGGATTATGTCATGGGCTGCTCCATGGGAGATCAAATGATGGTGTGGGGAGGGGACAATGGCCTTATTGGTGGATTTGGGACAGGTGGATTTATTGGCGACGGCTATGCTGCTTTTGGCTGGGATTATTTATTTTTTTACGGATTAATCTCTTTCGTTCTGTTTTTAATTGCTGATTCGTTCTACCAACAGATAATTCCCCAAAAGCAAAATCAATTTGGCAGCAATTCCAATTTTTCCCCAGTTGGGTTTATGTTTGGGTTCACCATAGTAACAGTTTTATTTAACGATTCAATGGCTGGCCTTATTGGTTTTATTATTCGCCAACCATTACAATGGCTTTTTTTATTTGGTTTATTTCTGGTCTGCTTCAAAGCAGTTTCACTGCTTACAAAGCCCGTGACAATGCCCCGGTAAATGCCAGCCTAAACCGTTAATTGCAGTTCTTCATAATGTCGGGCGTAAATATTCTTGTTAGGTTATATCCTCATGTTAAAGGTAATTCTTATTGCCAACCACCCGAACGATCAGCGGGAAAGCATGGATCGTTATGTTTTCATACTTAGCCAGGGATTGCGTCATTCTGGTTTTACCGTTGAGGTGCTAAGGCCGCAACAATCTTGCACTTGGATTACTCAGCGGATTCCGGTCCTTGGCAAATGGTTGGCCTATTTCGACAAATTTATTCGGTTTCCTATAGCATTATGGATCCGTCTTCAAGAGGTTGATCAGCTATTAAACGAGACCATCATTCACATTTGCGATCAGGCAGATGCAATTTATGTCCCCTATCTTAGGGGCGTTCCGCATTTGGTAACTTGCCACGATTTATTTGCCATACGTTCTTCTCTGGGGGAATTCTCCAAGCAGCGCACGCGGCTATCTGGCCGCATATATCAGCGGTTGATTTTAGGTGGATTGCGCAAGGCTGCAAATGTGGTATGCGTGTCTGAGACTACCCGCCTTGATTGGGCGAGATTTGAACCTGCCCAAAGTCAGCGGGTGTCTGTTATTAAAAACCCCTTAAATTATCCATACCAACCATTGCCTGAAAGCAAATCTGACACCATTCTCAGGAATCTATTTGACAAATGCCGAATCACCCTTCCGGAACAATACTTTTTTCATGTCGGCGGTAATCAATGGTATAAAAACCGTCTCGGCTTGATTCAGATTTATCAGGCCATGACGCAGCGCGGCCCAATGCCACGTTTAGTCATGGCTGGGCAACCGTTAACCAGCCAGATGACAACGCTCATCCATGAGCTTGGGCTTGCAAATAAAATCAGCTTTGTTGGCAAAGTAACTAATGAGGAGTTGAATGCACTCTATTGTCGTGCCGAAGCCCTGATTTTTCCATCTCTGATGGAAGGCTTTGGCTGGCCCATCATCGAAGCGCAGGCTGCCGGTTGTCCGGTAATAGCCTCGAACATACCCATATTTAGGGAAATTGGCGGGTCGGCAGTTGAATTTGTAAATCCGGATAATGTTACGCCGGCGGCAGAAACGATTTGTGATTTCTTGGAAGCCTCTCAGGCTACCAAACAACAGGTCAAGCAGGGAGGAATCGCCAACGCTTCCGCTTTTCAGTTGGATGATATTATTTTAGAATATGCTTCACTCTATCGGCGCTCGTTATGATGAATAGGGATTAGTCCGCAAGTGAGGCAGTAAATTTAGAAATGAACCGCCCCGAATGTATTCCCCTCCCAGCAGAAAACTTACCCCATGAAAATCTTACACGTAATCCAATCCATGAACCCGGTCGAAGGTGGCCCCGTAGAGGGGGTCATACAATTGTCCACAATCAACCGGAAGAGCGGTCATACTATCGAAATTCTGTGCCTCGACAAACCCGGTTCACCTTGGCTACAAAAGCTTGGAACTGGGATTCATGCCGTAGGTCCCACCCGGTTGGGGAAATATGGCTTCGCTTGGGCTTTGACCCGGTGGCTGCGTCAGAATGCCCAGAACTATGACTGTGTGATTGTGAATGGGATTTGGACCTACAACGCTTTTGGTGCCTGGCTGGGGTTGCGGAGTGGTAAAACCCCTTATGTGGTGTTCACCCACGGGATGCTGGATCCTTGGTTCAAACGTGCTTATCCGCTTAAACATCTCAAAAAATGGCTCTACTGGCCCTTGGGACTTTACCCAGTTCTCCGCGATGCGGCGGCGATTATTTTTACCTGTGACATGGAGCGCAAGCTAGCGCGTGAATCATTTTGGCTGTATGAGGCCAGAGAAATTGTCATCAACTACGGCACAGCCGGCATTCCACAATCGGACCAGAACTACCGGCCGGCATTCTTTGCCGCCCACCCGACCCTGGTGGGTAAACGACTTTTTCTGTTTCTGGGCCGGGTGAATCCCAAGAAGGGTCCCGACCTGCTAATTCAATCAATCGCTGAATTGCAACGTTTGGGTGAATGGGATCCCGCCACAATGATATTGGTGATGGCCGGCCCGTCGGATTCCACTTATGCGGCCCAGTTAAAGACCCTCGCACGTAGTGAAGAAATTGAATCATCGCTCTATTGGACGGGCATGATTCAGGGCGACCCCAAATGGGGCTTGATGCAGGCCGCCGAAGTGTTTGTCTTGCCTAGTCACCAAGAGAATTTTGGGATTGCCGTGGCCGAGGCACTGTCCTGTGGCACCCCCGTCTTGATCACGCATCCGGTGAATATTTCACCAGAGATTGCGGCTGATGGCGCGGGAATTGTTGGCGAAGACACGCTGGCGGGTTGTGTGGCCATGATCCGGCGATGGCTCGCCCTGTCCCCTCCAGCGCAATCGGCCATGCGACAACAATCCGTGGCCACCTTCCGCGCTCGCTATACGGCGGAACAAAGCGCCAGTGACTTGATCCACGCCATCCGGACGCTGAATTCCTTGTTTTAAAATGCTCTTTATCTTGACTGTTTATGGAGACTTGAAAATTCTTGTAATGACCTTTTTGCTTTCCACTTTAAATTTGATTTTTGCTCAAAATGACCCGCCGCCAGTTCCTCCTATCTGCCTTGACCACTCTAGCTCTACCGGTGGCCATTGAATCAGTCGTCCTGGAACCGCACCGTTTGGAGGTGCGCCGCATCAAGCTCGGTAACGGTGCGGTCGGCTGCCGGTTGGTCCATTTCTCTGACCTGCATCACAAGGGTGACCTTGCCTATTTGGGCGAGGTGGTAAGCACCATCAACCAATGCCAACCAGATGCGGTCTGTTTTACAGGTGACCTGGTGGAAGATCGGAATTTTTTTCAGGACGTCTTGGCGGCTTTGGCCGGCATCCGCGCGCCGGTTTTTGGCGTGCCTGGCAATCATGATTACTGGAGCCGTATCCCGTTTGCCGAGGTAGAAAAGTGTCTGGCGGTCAATGGTGGTGCCTGGCTGCTTAATCGGTCCCAGTTGATCGCCAATGGTAAAATCAACTTGATCGGCTTGGCCGGTTGGTATCCGAGCGATCCCTTGCCGCCCGCCATGCCGGGGGCCATGAATATCGCGCTGATGCATTATCCTGTCTGGGCCAAACAATTGAATGGCCGCCAGTTTGACCTCCTGCTCGCCGGCCATTCGCATGGTGGCCAGGTTCGCTTGCCTCTGTTTGGCGCCGTGTTTTTGCCGAGCAATGTCGATGAGTATGACCGGGGACTTTTTTTTACTCCAGCTGGGTTGCTGTATGTCAATGCGGGCATTGGCTACATTGGAAACTATCATGTCCGCCTTAACTGCCGTCCGGAAATCACGGTGATTGAAACTTGAATTATTCATTTACATGCATTCTGACAATGATACAAGTAGAGTTCGAAATGATGCTTTCAACCGGCATCAGGGTTTTGACTTGGGCCGCCCCCGGTATGTTTTGGCCGTCTGGCAGTTGGTCAAAATTATTTTTTTTCTTACCGCATTCCCTTGGCCATCGCCTATCAAAACCTGGTGGTTGCGTCGATTCGGCGCGCAGATTGGTCCCAATGTCTATTGGAAACCCCGAGTCAATATTCACCTTCCCTGGAAACTCACTGTTGGGGCACACACTTGGATCGGTGAGGAGGTTTGTATTGTTAATTTTGCTCCGGTAACCATCGGTGCTCATTGCTGTCTTTCCCAAAGATGTTTCATTTGTTCCGGCAACCATGATTATCGGTTTCCTGATATGCGTTACCGCCATGCTCCTATAGCTTTGGGAGATGGGGTTTGGATTGGAGCTACGGCCTTTGTTGGTCCCGGTGTCCAAATTGGGAGTGATGCGGTAATTTGTGCGGGGACGCTGGTTTCAAAAATACTGAGAGGTTCATGGGTTTATGCTGGCAATCCCTGTCAACCCCTGCGCCCGCGCTGGCCTGAAATTAAAAAAACAGCAGGGTGATAGTTTTTGATGTTTGCCTCTTCAGTCTTTGTCTTTCTGCGCCCTTGCGTTGAATCTGGTTTCCACAGTTCAGGTTTCAGCGATTAATTTTTCTAGCGTTTCAATGCTATGCTCCTGCCGCAGAGGTTATAAGTCCTTTTTCTTTCAGGTTTCAGTTTCAAATTTACTTTATTAAATGCATCTACTCATTCATGATTACGCTGGTCATCCATTTGAAGCCCAACTCAGCCGTGAACTAGCGCGCCGTGGCCATCGGGTCACCCATGCCTTTGCTGGCAATTTATTGACCCCCCGAGGGTCTTTGCAACTCAAGCCCGGCGATGCCTCCACGCTGGATTTTGTCGAAGTGCCAATGGCTGAGGCCTATCGCGCCAATAAATACAGTTTTCTCAAACGGCGCGGCTATGAGCTGGCTTACGGCACCCAGCTTGCATCCCTGGTTTCCCGACTCCATCCTGACTTGGTGGTTAGCGGGAATACGCCCTCGGAACCGCAGTGGACAATGATTCAAGCCGCCCAGCAACTAAAAGTCCCAGTAATCAGCTGGGTTCAGGATTTTTACAGTGTGGCGGTCGCCAAATTAGCTCGCAAAAAAATGCCGGTCATCGGTTCGCTGGCAGGCGCCTGGTATCGGCATTTGGACGGGCGGTGTTTTCGCGCCAGCGCGGCGATTATTACCATCAGCGAAGACTTTAAGCCTATTCTGCATGGTTTTGGTGTGCCGACCGATCTGGTGACGGTCATTCCCAACTGGGCCCCGCTGGACGAATTGCCGGTGTGCCCACGCGCCAATACCTGGTCGGCCAGTCAGGGACTGGATGATAAATTTGTTTTCCTATACTCCGGCACGCTGGCCATGAAGCATAACCCGGATTTGTTGCGGCAGCTTGCGGCTCGGTTTCGGGCGGATATCTCGGTTCGCGTGGTGGTGATTTCCGAAGGCCCCGGTGCGGATTACCTGAAAAAAGTCAAATACCGGGATAATCTGGAGAATCTGCTAGTCTTGCCCTTTCAGCGTTATGTTGACCTGCCCGCGATAATGGCGTCAGCGGATGTGCTGGTGGCGGTGTTGGAGGCCGATGCGGGAGTTTTTTCAGTGCCTTCAAAGGTATTGTCATATCATTGTGCGGGTCGCCCTATTTTGGCCGCCATGCCCGCCCGGAATCTGGCATCACGCATTCTCCAAAATGAAGGTTCAGGTTACTGCGTGGATCCGGGTGACAGTGCGAGTTTTATCCAGCATGCTGTCAATCTTCGGAATGCCTCCTGCCAGCGGGAACAGCTTGGGCGTGCCGCACGCGCCTATGCCGAAACCCATTTTGACATTGACGCCATCACCAATCGGTTTGAAGGGTTGTTCAATCAAATTACCGTCGGCAAAAAACGCCCGAAAGCTGCGGCGAATTACGCGCAGAAGTTTTGCTAAATGTAATACAACGTGATGCTAAGTGCACGTATGCCTATGCCGCAATTTTTTAGAATGCAGATACATAGACAATAGACAAAAAAACAAAAAAACAAAAAAACAACACTCATGAAAACAACGAAACGCGTAGTTGAAAAGGACGCCCCGCTGAAGAAGGACGACTTGATCGTCATCACCGGCGCCGGCGGGTTCATCGGCGGCAACCTCGCCCGCTATTTCACGAAAAAAGGCTTCACCAACATCCGCGCGGTGGACAAGAAGCCGCTTTACGAGTGGTATCTGCACGTTCCCGGCGTGGAGAACATCTGCCTGGACGTGAGCAACGAGGCCAACTGCCATCGCGTCTGCGAGGGCGCGGTGGAAGTTTACAATCTCGCCGCCGACATGGGCGGCATGGGTTTCATCGAGCGGTTCCGCGTGGAATGTCTGCGCTCGATTCTCATCAACACGCACATGGTCGAGGCCGCCTACAAGGCCGGCACGCGCCGTTATTTTTATTCCAGCTCGGCCTGCGCCTACAACACGCTGCTGCAAAAGGACCCGAAGGTTCGCGCGTTGAAAGAGAGCGACGCGTATCCGGCGATGGCCGAGCGCGGCTACGGCTGGGAGAAATTGGTTTCCGAAATGTTCTGCGAGGAATACTGGCACGAGCGCGGCATGAAGACGTTCATCGCGCGTTTCCACAATGTTTACGGCCCGAACGGCACCTGGGACGGCGGCCGCGAAAAGGCGCCCGCCGCGATGTGCCGCAAGGTGATCGAGGCGATTGATAAAAAGGATTTGAGCATCAACATCTGGGGCACGGGCGAGCAAACCCGCAGCTTCATGTATATTGACGACTGTGTGAAGGGCATTGACATGATCACGCATTGCGACGATTTGATCGCGACGCCGATCAACCTCGGTTCCAGCGAACTCGTCTCCATCAACACGCTGGTCAGCAAGGTGGAAAAGATCGCCGGCGTGAAGCTCAAGCGCTCCTACAAGCTGGACGCGCCGCTGGGCGTGGCCGGACGCAATTCCGACAACACCTTCATCAAGCAGGTGCTCAAGTGGGAGCCGGACACGACCTTGAACAAGGGTCTCGCGGAAACCTACGCGTGGATCAAGACCCAATACGCCGCGCGCAAGGCCGGCAAGCGCGTGGGCATCGGTTGATTTATCCGCCAATTCCCCGGCGGGAAATTCCCGCCGGGGAATTTTTTTGCGCGCCTACAGGTCTGCCTTTGATTTGATTTCGAACCAAAAGGTGCTGCCGGC
>Ga0007858_1000335_pt1 | contig 15063 bp, 15 predicted proteins | sample CryBogCBH08Aug08_FD_71211 | JGI IMG/M metagenome (GOLD analysis project Ga0007858, IMG submission 71211) | Freshwater microbial communities from Crystal Bog, Wisconsin, USA - CBH08Aug08 | ecosystem: Environmental > Aquatic > Freshwater > Lake | place: Crystal Bog, Wisconsin, USA | collected...
CCCAAAGGCGAGTTGCAGGAATTATTGCAAGCGCGTTCGCCGCTCGCGCCGGAATACGAATTTATTTCCGCCAGCGGACCGGATCACGACCGTGTGTTTGAATGCGCCGTTCGCCACACCGGCAACGAACTTGCGCGCGGAACCGGCAAAAGCAAAAAAGCCGCCGAGAGCGCGGCGGCTCTGGCGGCGTTGGAAAAATTGCGCGCGGAAAAATCCGCGCAGAGTTAAGCCAATTTGCTGTGGCTGCCGTCGCAGAACGCTCCGGTTTTGGAATGTTTGCAGCCGCACCACGCGACTTTTTTCGCTTCAGTCAAATCCACTTTCAGCGGCGCAAAACTGGAGCCTTTATGCGAGCCGTCGCAGAACGGCTGGCTTTTGGATTTGCCGCAGCTGCACCAGTAATAGCTACCGGGCTTCATGTCGAGGACGTAGGGAGATTTTTGGGCAATGATAGGTTCGCTCATACGTCCGTTGTAAACCTCCGCCGCGTTTAAGCAAACTAAATCACTTCCGGCTTTGATACAACGCGACGAGCGCCGCGCCGATGGCTTGCGACAAATCACCTAAAATTGCCGGAACAATTTTTAACGTGTTCCGCTGTTGCGGCCAGAGATACGGCAGCGCAGCTTCGTGGATGAGGCGCACATAACGCTCACGAAATTCCGGCGTGGTCACTTCATGATCCATCAACCCGCCGCCGATGATGAAGATGCTCGGATCAAGCACCATTGTGAGATTCGCGATATGCAAACCCATCACGCGTGCCTGAAAATCAAAAATTTCCAGCGCGAGCACGTCGCCTTTTTGCGCGCGACTGCGGAGTGAAAGAACTTTTTCTTTGAGCGGCGCAGCAGATTTCGCGAGTTCGTGATCGGGAAATTTTAATAATTTTTCCGCCAGCAAATGCGGCAGACTGGAAATGGTTGTGTAAGCTTCGACACAACCCCAATCGCGTCCGCAGCCGCACGGAAACGGTTTTTCGCCGCCGCGTCCGAGCAGGTGCAACGGCACCGGCATATGACCGGCTTCCATGCCCGCGAGCGTGTCGCCATCGAGCGAAAGTCCATCCGCGCCGACGAACGCGCAGCCGAGGCCGGAGCCGGGCATGAGCATCGCCACGGAGATTTTTTTATCGCCACGCGCCAGTTTCGCTTCGGCCACGCCGCCGTAATTGCCGTCATTGCCGACGACCAGCGGAATCGCGCGCCCGACTTGTTGTGCCAGCGCCGCGCTGTAATCCGCGCGCACATCCCAGCCGCAAAAACTTGCGGGCAGGTTCGGCGATTTGCCGAAGACGCCATAGCGTTCATAAGGTCCCGGAATCGCCAGACCGACGCCCGCGACCTGCGACCATTGTAAATTATTTTGCGCGAGAAAATCGCCCACGCCGCCAATCCACGACGCGATGACGGCGTCGCGGCCTTTTTCCGAATTGGTTGGGCGTTGCAAAATCTTGGTGCTGACCGCCTCGCCGTTTTCGCGAACGGCGGAAAACTTGGTGGTGGTAGCGCCGCTGTCCGTGCCGATAAAAATTTTCTCGCTCATGATTCGCGTTAAATTGCGGACAGATTTTTTAAAGGCAAGAATTATTCTTCTGCGCTTGCGGTCGCGGCCTTAGCCTAAATCAGTTTGCGAAATCAAAATCCGAGCAGCTCATAAAATAATGGCAGCGCGGACAACGCAATTTGCACTTCTCGTTGATTAGCTCATGCCCGCATTGCAGACAAAACCGCCAGTGCTCGCCGGAAATATCTTTGCCGGCAGCAATCTGACAAACTTCTGCCTGCGCATCAGTTTCAGGTTTGATTTCGTCAGCCATTATTGCGCTCGCCCAAATTTTTTCTCCAGTTCGCGGTAGTTCATTTCAATCAGCGTCGGGCGGCCGTGCGGACAGGTGTAGGGCATCGTGCAGCGGCGCAAATCTTTGACGAGATTTTCCAGCTCCGCGCCCGCCAGCGGGTCGTTGGCTTTGACGGCGTGGCGACAAACCGTTTTGGCCACCGTGTGTTCGCCGAGCCGCGCGAGATTCACTTCACGGCCAGCGGCGCGCAACTCATCCACCAAATCAAAAACAAATCGGCGCGTGTCCGGCACTTTCACAAACGGCGGCAGCGCATCGAGCAGAAAAGTGCGCTCGCCAAATTCGCTCAAGCCCACGCCGAGCCGCGTAAGCGCCGCAAGTTGTTCGCGCAAAAATTGGGCGTCGCGTGGCGGCAATTCAATCGTCTCCGGCAGTAATAATTTTTGCGACGGCGCGGTGTTTTTCTGTTCCAGCCGGTTCAACATTTGCTCGTATAAAATCCGTTCATGCGCTGCGTGCTGGTCGAGCAACACGAGTCCGCGATCTGATTCCAGCAGCACATACAATTTGCCGACCACGCCGATGAGCCGCAGCGGGACGTTGAGCAGCGGCGTGGCCGTAGAAGTTGGCAGATTAGAGGCGGGAGCTGGGGGGGCGTCCGCAGATTTCGCCGCAGGTGCAGAAAAGGTTGCCGACGAAAAGCCCATTTTTAAAGGCGTTTGTGCGGCTGGCGGAATTTGCGGTGGCGTCGCTATCGGCGGTTTTAATTTCTCTGGAAAATTTGGCAGCGCAGCCGCGGACGGTTCTGGCGTAAAGGATAATTCACTTGGTGCGCTCGCTGGCTTGGTGGCTGGAATCGTTTTCGCCGGTTCGGAATGAAACGCCAGCAGCGCGTCGTGCACCGCTTGTGCAACAAATTTCCGGATTTCAAATTCGCGATGAAATTTCACCTCGCGCTTGGCCGGATGGATGTTCACGTCCACGGCGGCGGGATCGATTTCGAGAAACAGGCAGCAAACCGGATAGCGGCCTTTCATCAGCGAATTATGATAGCCCTCGATGAGTGCGTAATTGACACCGCGATTTTCCACCGGCCGGCGATTCACAAAAACGAATTGGCCGTCGCGTGTTGCGCGCGAGACGCCGGGCGAACCGATTAAACCCCAGACGCGGATTTGCGATTTAGGATTTTGCACCTCTGGTTTTTCCGGCAGCGCCGTTTCAAAAATATCTGTCTCATCCGGCGCGGGAGCATCGCCACCGTCATCAAGCGCGGCGGAAAAATTTACCGGCACCAGTTTTTCGTCGCCGAGCAAGGCGCGGAGACGTTCGCGCAACGCGTCAATGCGGCTGGACGTGGCCGCACCGGATTTGACGGCGGGCAATTGCCAGACGTTGCGGCCGTCTTTGATGAACGTGAACGCGACTTCCGGAAACGACAGCGCGGCGAGCGTGAGATAATGCTGGATGTGCGCAGCTTCGGTTTCTTCCGTGCGCAAAAATTTTCTCCGTGCGGGCAGGTTGAAAAATAATTGCCGCACTTCGATACTCGTGCCGGGCGCGCTGCCGGCGGCTTTAACTTCCGCAATCGTGCCGCCGTTAATAAGGATTTGCGTGCCTTCGGGTGAATCACTTTCGCGTTCGCGCGTGGTCAAAGTGAAGCGGCTGACGCTCGCGATGCTCGGCACGGCTTCACCACGAAAACCCATCGTGGCTATGGAACTCAAATCTTCGGCGCGAACAATTTTGCTTGTCGCATGACGCTCCAAACAAAGCAACGCGTCGTCGCGGCTCATGCCAAAACCATCGTCGGTGACGCGAATCAAACTGCGTCCGCCCGCGCCGATTTCCACGGTAATTTTTTTGGCGTCGGCGTCGAGGGAGTTTTCCACCAGCTCTTTCACGACACTCGCAGGCCGTTCGACCACTTCGCCGGCGGCAATCTGGTTGGCGACCTGCTCGGAAAGGAGCTTGATGCGATTCACGAGGGAAATTTTGAAGAGCGAATCGGGAAAGTCGAATTCAATTTACGCGTGCGCGCCCAAAATTATTTCGCCAGCGGCAGCGTGAAGTAAAAAATTGCGCCGCGTCCCGGTTCGCTACGAGCGGAAATTTTTCCACCGTGGTCTTCAATGATTTTTTTGCAGATGGACAGGCCAAGGCCGGTGCCATGCGCCTTACCGTGCGTGGTGAACGGCTGAAAAAGTTTGTCGGCAATTTCCGGCGCGATGCCGGGGCCGGTGTCCTCAATCTCAACGATGATTTCGCCAGCGCCAGTTTGGAACCGCAGAAAAATCTGGCCGCCGTCGTTGAGAATATCCTTGGCGTTATTGACGAGATTGTGAAAGACGCGATTCAGTCGGCGTCCGTCGAAAGGGAAAATTTCTGCGGGCGGCTGGTTTTCCAACACGATGCGGATGGCTTTGGTGGCCGTGTCGGCTTCCAGTTCGGCTGCAAGTTCGATAATAAAATCGCAAAAATTATTCGGCTGCAAGTTGGCCTGACTGCGGCCTTCAGTGAAGGCGAGGATGTCGGTGACGAGATCGTTGATGCGGTGCACTTGCCGCTTGATGCGAGACTGAATCAAGTTGCGTGTTTCAGAAGTAAGATTGGCATTGGAAAAATTTTCGGCCGCGAGGCCGATGATGCTCAGCGGATTTTTTTAATCGTGAATGATGCCGCGCGCAAAATTACCGACGACCGCGAGGCGTTCGGCTGCGATCACTTCGCGGAGGTGAAGCTGGTTGAATTCGCGGAGACGGCTGCTGATTTGCTGAAGCAAGGCGAACGCCAGTGCGGGTGAATGTTCGATGAAGGTGAGCATTTCGCCCCGCGGCAGAAAAAAAACCTCGGTATCCTGTGCGGCGGAAGCAGTGGCCGAGCGCGGACGCAATTCGATGACCGCCATCTCGCCAAAAATTTCGCCGGGGCCGAGGCGTGAAAAAACTTTTTTGGTTTCCGTGCCGGAAGAGATTTCGACCAACCCATTTTTGACAAAATAAACGCCGTCGCCGGGCGCGCCTTCGTGAAAAATTTCCTGACCGGTGGCGAAGCGGCGTTCTTGCGCGATGAGGCGTAAGGCTTGAAGCTCGGCGCGGTTCAGATGCCGGAACAATGGAATGGTTTCGAGCGCTACCACAGGCTTACTTTAGGGAAAAATTTTGGCTGGGAAAGCTTGAATTGCACTGTCTTTACACGGCGCTCGGCCTGTTGACAAACTGTTGCCGGGATGTAACATTGATTTTATTCGGGTAGCAGCACGTTTCTTCAGCGGGGTTCCCCACCCCCACCTCCTTGGCGTCTGCTGCCCGGATTTTTTTATTTCTGAGACAAACCTATCTGAAAAATTTAAAACCAAAACTTGACGCTGCACGAAAGATTTTTTATTGTCTCGTTCCCCTTTTTGTGGGGATGTAGCTCAATTGGTTAGAGCGCTGCCCTGTCACGGCAGAGGTTACGGGTTCGAGCCCCGCCATTCCCGCCATTTTCCTGTCCCGCCGGATGCGCAGTGTTCCAACTTGACGCATTTCGTCGCGGCTGGCAGAGTCTTTTTCGGCCAAGCCAGTTTAGCTCAGTGGTAGAGCAGCTCATTCGTAATGAGCAGGTCGTCGGTTCAAGCCCGACAACTGGCTCCAGTTTTTCTTCTTCCGTTTTAACCGTTCGCCCGCCGCGCCCAGCGCAATTTCGCTGGTGCGGAACGCGGATTGGCCCGCTGCTCTTCCGCCGAAGCGCGGATGATTTCCACGGAGATCTCCGAATAAATTCCGTCCCGCTGTCCGTCGATAAAAGCTTTCTTGACTCGCCGGTCCTCGCCGGAATGAAACGTCAGAATCGCCACGCGGCCATTGGGCTTTAAGCACGTCGGCAAATTTCTTAGAAAATTTTCCAGCGCGGAAAATTCGTCGTTCACCGCAATGCGCAACGCCTGAAACGTGCGGCGGATGTGCAAGTGATGTTCTTCCTTCGGCACGAGCGGCAGCGACGCGCGAATGGCCTCGGCAAGTTCATGCGTCGTAGCAAATTTTTTGCCCGCGAGCGCCGCGCCGAGTTGAACCGCCTTGGGTTCGTCCGCATTTTGCATGAGCAATTGCGCGAGCGCGGCGGGCTGAATTTTTTCCAGCAACGCCGAAACCGGCTGACCGCGCTGCGGATTCATCCGCATATCGAGCGGACCGGAAAATTTCACCGAGAAACCGCGCGCCGGATCGTCAATCTGCATCGAGGAAACGCCGAGGTCGGCAAGAATCAAATCCATTCCGGCAATTTGCTGTGCCGCCAAAATTTGGGGCAGACCGGCAAAATTACTGCGGTGCGCGGTAAAAACTTTCTCGTCAAAACCCAGCGCACGCAAACGCGCTTCGGTTTTCGGCAATTCAATGGGATCGTGATCGAGGCCGAGCAATTTTCCGCCGGGCAAAATCTTTGCAAGAATTTCCTGCGTGTGACCGCCGTAACCGAGCGTGCCATCCACTGCGATATCGCCCGGCTTCGGCGCAAGCACCTGCAAAATTTCCTCGACCATGATTGGCCGATGCGTGCCGGCGGGCGTTTTTCCCGCCGCGACCACTTTGGCAATCGTCGCCGCGTCGCTGCCGTGTTCCTTGTATTTTTCCTCGAAGCGGCGCGGGTTTTTTCCGCTGTAACGCTTGCGGCGTTTGTGCGGGGTCGGCGTTGCCGTTGGTAAATTTTCTTCGGACATCAGCAAGATTCTGCGATGCTCCGCGCGTGAGTTCGAGGCAAATCATCGTAGTCGGCGGCGGCGCAGCCGGATTTTTTGCCGCCATTGCGGCGGCAGAAAATGGCGCGGACGTTACGCTGCTGGAAAAAACGGCGCGTTTTTTGGAAAAAGTCCGCATCTCCGGCGGCGGTCGTTGCAACGTCACGCATTCACTTTTTGAGCCGCGCGAATTTGCTACGCGCTACCCGCGCGGCGAACGCGCGCTGCTTTCGCCGTTCCAAAAATTTTCCGCGCGCGACACCGTGGACTGGTTTGCCGCGCGTGGTGTGAAACTAAAAACCGAGGCCGACGGCCGGATGTTTCCTGTCACCGACTCGTCGGAAACAATCGTCAATTGCCTTGTAAATGCTGCGCAAAATGCTGGTGTGAAATTGCGGCTGAATTGCGCGGTGGAATCTGTCGCCAAAAATGCCGACGGCAAATTTGAACTTATTTTGTCCGGCGGCGAAAAAACTTCCGGCGACAAACTGCTGCTGGCAACCGGCGGTTGCCGCGCGGCGGCAGCGGGACAACTGGCGGCTTCACTCGGCCACACCATTGAAGCACCCGTGCCTTCGCTTTTCACGTTTCAAATCGAAACGCCGTGGCTGCGTTTGCTCGCGGGCGTTTCGGCGGATGCGGAAGTTTCGGTGCCGCTCGCGAAATTACGCGAACGCGGACCGCTGCTGGTGACGCATTGGGGTTTGAGCGGGCCGGCGATTTTGAAAATGTCTGCGTGGGGCGCGCGTAGCTTGCACAAGTTGGATTATAAATTTCCGCTGTTTGTGAATTGGTTGCCGGATTTAAATGAAGAAAAAATCGTGTCGCAGTTTCAAGCGCGGCGCGAATCGGCAGGTGCAAAATTGCTCGTGAATGTGCCGTTGTTTCCGCTGACGGCGCGTTTGTGGCAGCAATTGGTTTTGGCGGCGGGCATTGCGCGCGATGCCCGTTGGGCCGCGCTCACACGCGCACAATCGCAATCGTTGGCAAGGCAAATTCAGCGTTCGGAATTTTCGGTGATGGGGAAAAGTCTGAACAAGGACGAGTTCGTGACGTGCGGCGGCGTGAAGCTGGGCGAATTAAATTTCCAGACGATGGAGAGCAAGCTTTGCCCCGGACTTTTTTTTGCGGGCGAACTGTTGGACATTGACGGCATCACTGGCGGTTTCAATTTTCAAGCGGCGTGGACGACCGGTTTTGTTGCCGGCAATGCCATGGCAAAATAAAAAACGCCGCCAGATTTTTATTCCAGCGGCGGTGATTTGATTTTTCTCCGATCAGCCTTTCAACAGTCCGGCGAAGTTGCTGCGTTTCTGCCAGAGCAAAAACAGCGCGAGCACAGCGACGACGATGGCCAGCGGCAAGCCTTCCCGGTTGAGGAAAATGTGGAAACTCAAGATGTTCACGATGACTGGGCCAAGAAATAAAAGTCCGAGCGCAGTGAAACGTCCGCTCAACACCAGCAGCCCGCCAAAAATTTGCGTCACGGCGACGACGTAGAAATATTGGCTCATAAAAAGCGATTTCATGAAATCACCCGCGAGTCCCGCCGGTGGCGGCGGCATCGGAATGAAATGCAGGAACGCGTTGGAGCCAAATACGACGAAGACGAGACCCAATAATATACGGGCGATGATGGTGGCGGCTTTCATTTTTATTTTTGGTTTGGTTGGATTTTGGAAAAATTATTTTTTCAATTTCACCGCGTATTCCGCGACACGTTTGCCCAGAATTTCGCCGGTGAGTTTGTCGCCTTCGCTCGGCGCGACGTCGGGCGATTCCTGTCCGGCCTGCGCCATCACGCCGCTGTTGCTGCCGAGACGATTGACGCCGTTCGGTTGCAACGGCATTTCAGGTTGGCCGATCCAGATCATTCCCTGCTGCATCGCCAGCGTGAAAAAATAATGCAACGTGCTCAACTTATCTCCGCTCGGACTCATCGAAACGGTGAACCCTGCCGCAATTTTATCTTTCCACGCGCTGGTATACCACTTGCCGCCGGTCGCGTCGGCGAAGGCTTTGAATTGTGCCGCCGGGCCGCCCATGTAAGTGGCGCTGCCGAAAATAATCGCGTCGCTCGCGTCGAGCTTGGCGAACACGTCGTCGTTTTTGTAACGGCCTTCGACGATGTCCTTGCCGCTGATGGAAATTAGATGCGTGGTGACGCCGGCGACGGACGCCGCGCCTTTATTGACGGCCTCGGCGAGTTTGGTGGTGTGGCCTGAGCCGGAGAAATAAATGACAGATACAGTTGGCATAGTTTTATTTTGTTTTTTTGGTTTGGTTGTTTAGTTGAGATCGAACAAAAGCACCTGTGACGCTTTTGTCGCGGAAATGTTTAGCACAGTTTCAGCGCTTACGCCAATGGCGTCGCCGCCGGTGAGTTTCGTGCCGTTCACATCTACTTCGCCCTCGGCGACGTGAACCCATGCGTGACGTTCCGGCGCAAGTGTGTAATCCACCTTTTGCCCGGCGTCGAGTTTGGCGAACGACAGATTGGCGTCCTGATGAATCGCAATCGAACCATCGCGTCCAGTTTTGCTGGCGACGAGATTTAATTTTCCCGTTGGTTCGGTGGTAAAATTCTTTTCGGCGTAACGCGGCGCAACGCCTTTCGTGTCCGGCTGAATCCAGATTTGCAACAGGCGCAACGGCTCCGTGCGCGACGGATTAAATTCACTGTGCTGCACGCCTGTCCCGGCGGCCATGTATTGGAATTCGCCGGCTTTGATGACGCGGCCATTACCCATCGAATCTTTGTGCTCGATCGCGCCGCTCAAGACGTAGCTGATGATTTCCATGTCGCGATGCGGATGCGTGCCGAAGCCCATGCCCGGCATCACGAGGTCGTCGTTGATGACGCGCAGGCTGCGGTAGCCCATCCACTTCGGGTCATAATAATCCGCGAAGCTAAAGGTGTGATAACTGTCCAGCCAGCCGTGATTGGCGTGGCCCCGTTCATTTGATTTACGAATAATTTTCATGCCCGCACTATGCGCGCGGTTTGTGATTTGGGGAAATACCATGTTTCTTGCCTTACCATAATCTTTAGGCATACTAAAAATCGCATGGAATTACGCCACTTCCGTTATTTTGTCGCCGTCGCCGAGGCGGAAAATGTTTCGCGCGCGGCGTTGAAGCTGCACGTTTCGCAGCCGGGCTTGAGCCGGCAGATCCGCGACCTCGAAGACGAAATCGGCTTTTCGCTTTTTGAACGCAGTGCGAAATCGCTCAAGTTGACCAAAGCGGGAAAAACTTTTTTGACCGAAGCAAAAGCGGTTTTGCTCCACGCCGATGAGGCTGTGAAGAAAGCGCGCGCCGTTTCCGGCGGCACGACGGGGGAAATCAATGTCGGCTACGCGCCGTCGCTCACGGTGCAGATTTTGCCGGCGGCGTTGCGCGCGTTTCAGGGAAAATTTCCGGACGTGCGCGTGACGCTGAACGATTTGTCTTCGGAAGAAATGCTTGCGCAACTTGGCGCCAAAAAGTTGCAAGTGGCGTTGACGGTGCGGCCGCCGGCCAAAATGCTGCGCGGGCTTGCATTCGTGGAAATCGCCCGCTACGCGATGGTGGTAGCGGTGGCGCCGAGTCACCGATTGGCAAAATTGAAAGCTATCACGCTCCAGCAAGTCGCGCTGGAACCGCTGATTGGCCTGAGCCGAAAGGATTATCCCGAATACCACGTCGAGACAAAAAAACTTTTTGCCGCTGTCGGTCGCAAGCCTAATTTTGCCGAGGAGCACGAAGGCGGCACGGGTATCATCGCGGCGGTCGAAGCTGGTCGTGGGATTGCGCTCGTGCCGAGCAGTCTCGCGTGCATTGTTGGGACACGGGTGAAATTGATTCCGCTGAAACCGGCTTTGCCGCCGATTTTCGTGGGCGCGGTCTGGCGGTCGGAAGCGGGCAATGAACTGGCCGAGAAATTTGTCGCCTGCGCGCGCGCAGGAAATTGAAAAGGTGGGTAAGACGTATCATTTTGAATGTTTGCTTTGCCATTATCGCGCGAAAGTTTCGGGCGGAGCGGACAGCGGCATTCACTGCGAGGTGCAGACGGTGGTGTGTCACGATTGCCGCGAATTGATTGATGTTTTCACCAAGGTGCGTCGGTGCGCGGGGGTTAAGGAGAAAATTAAATTTCCTAGCTTCTTCCGGCCAGAAATTCCACCGGTGGTTTTACGCGACGGTTCGCCCATTGACCGGTTGGTTTGGCAAAAGTTTCAACTGACTTGTCCCGTTGCCCTAAAACATCGGGTGGAAATCTGGCAAGATCCGGGACGCTGTCCGCGTTGTGGAAATTTTATGGAGAAAAACGGGTTTCCAACCAAAATTTGGGATTAAACGGACTTTTTTGGCTAAGAAACGAAAGGTGTTGCCTGTTGTCCATTAGTGTGACAGATTTGTCCCGATTATTGTTTGCCCTTAATTGTATTTTGCAGAAGTCAAACCCGACAACCCATTCAACCAGCAAGGCGCGCCTACCGGCGTGTTCACGTTTTTCTTTTTCCATAGCAGCCCCATTTTCATTTATGAAGTCGTCTAAACTACTAGTTTTGCGGTGGTGGTTGCCGTTGGGCATCGCCACGCTATTTTTATTGGGCGCCGGGCTGTCGGCGCGCGCGGTTAATCTGGTGCAGGAATTTTACCTGCCGATGCCGGAAGCCCAGATAAATCAGGCCAATAACGCGATTATTACCGGCACGAGTTCGACGATTAACTCGATTTTTTCCATTGTGGTAACAGGCACGGGCACGGTGATTTACTATGATCAATGGGAAGATGGTTATGAAGTGAATCTGGCCAATCCGACGCAGTCCACGACGCAAATCTGGGGCGATGGCAACACGAACAACGGCGTGGCACCGGGGTATCCGAACGACATTTTGCCGGTGGGCGCGGTGATTACGTTGACGAATGCGGTGCCGCAGCCGCGCAATCCGGCGACGATTTTGTGGGATGCGCGCGATCGCATTGCGGCGAACAAGGCCTTGGTGATTTCGCGTGCGGCTTGGCCGGTGACACCGGGACCAGTGTTTGGCGGCGCGGCGGGCGTGTTATCCACGATTGATTACGGCACAAATTTTATTAGTCCAGTCGGCAGAATATCACGAACAACCTGTTTAAATACGTCGGGATGTTCATTATGGCCGCGCAGAATAACACTTCGATAACGATTGATACGAACGGCACTGGAGTCGGAACGACAACGGTGGTTTTGAATCAGGGCGAATCGTATCTGGTGAATGGTGGCGTTCAAACCGGTGGGCGGGTGACCGCGACCAAGCCGATTCAAGCGGATCTCGTCATCGGCCATGTTGGGGCGAGTTATGCGGCCGACTGGTTTACGCTTTATCCGGCGTCGGAATGGAGCAGTTCCTACTATACGCCCGTGGGTTCGGCAGCGAAAGTCGCACAGCCAGCTTACGTTTATCTCTACAATCCAAATACCAACCCGATAACCGTCAGGTGCACCACGCAAGTTAGTTCTACTAACGTCGTTGTGGCGGGAACGAATGGTGTTTATCAATTTCAAATGCCGGTCGGTTCCGGCGCAAATTTCACCACCACGAACGCGCAAAATTTTTATGCGTTGTGCACTGTGGCGGCGAATAATACCTCTGACACTTCCTATAACTGGGGTTGTCAGGGTTGACCACGGAAGCCACGGTGGGCTGGGGGCCGGGCAGCGCCGATGGCACAGTGAATGGTAGTCCGGTTTGGATCACTGCGCTGGCAAACACGACGTTGTATGTGGATTACAAGGGCGATCACGCGGGACCATTATCATACACAAACAACGGCATTATTCTAAATTACGACACGAATTTCACGATAACGGCGCTGCAATCTTTAAGGATTTTTGATCCGAGCAAGAACCAGACAGGGATGCGGGTGTTTACCGTGGATGGAACATTATTGGCTGGTGCATGGGGTGAAGACCCTGATACAGCCGCGCCGGGGAATCCTTACATTGACGCCGGCACGACGGTGATTCCCTTTCCCGTTCCGACCTTGATTAAATCCGTATCTATTACGACCGACGCGCCGCCGACGGGTTTGAGTTTGAATGACATTCTGACCTACTCTGTGAAAATTAATAATCAAGGCTTGCTGCCGCTGGGCAACACCGTGGTTATTGACGCGCCGTCTGGCAATTTGAGTTACGTTTCCAACTCCACCACGCTGAACGGCGTGGGCATTTCAGACAATGGGACGAATTTTCCGCTCGCGGCACCGGGCTATACCATTCCGATTATTTTGAGCCAAGGTTCCAGCACCTTTAAATATCAAGTCAAAGTCATTGGCAGCGGCACGGTGAGCAACAGCGTCAACATCGGCGGCACGACCATTATTGCCCAGACGGCGGTTCTGCCTGGCATCACGAATGCCTCGCTATCATTGCGATTTACTGACACCAACGGCGTGCCCGTGACAACTTATGCCGCCGGCACGAATGTCTATGTGACGATGACAAACGCCTTGGCCAATACTTCGTCCAACACCGTTCAGACCATCAGCGTTACCGTGGTGGACTTGACGAGCGGCGACTTACAGACCATCACCTTGACCGAGACCAGCACGAACAGCGGTGTGTTCCGCAATATCACCGGTCTGCCGACCTCCACCTCGTCTGGCATACCGCAGCAAGATGGCATTTTGAATGTGGCGCCCGCCGACACGTTACAAGTGGCCTACACCGATCCAATCTATTTAGTTGGCGATACCAATACCGCTTCCATTTTGGTGCCGACCTTGAACAAACAACTTTACCTCACCGCCAATGGCGTTACGAACAATCAATTTTTGAATCGTGTTAATCCATCGGCGACCGCCGGTCACGGGACGAATTATACCAGCGTGGATATTGGCAGCGGTGTTGGTGTAGTGACTGTGGATGCAACTTCTTCCGGTGGCACCAACGGTGCGGCCTCGCTTACAATTTCTCATACAACCGGCAGCGGCCAAAATCGTTTAATGCTCGTATCGATAGGCATTGGCAACAGCAGTGCTAACGCGTTTAACATTTCCAGCGTGACATACGCTGGCCAATCTTTGAGCAACGTCGGGCGCGTCATTGCTGCTGCGGGCAGCGGAACCACTGCCCGCCCGCAGGTGGAAATTTGGGCTTTGGTCAACCCGCCGTCAGTCACTTCAAACGTCGTCATCACCGCTGGCGGCACGCGCGCTCTCAATGCGGCAGTCACCACTTTTGCGGGTGTGAATCAGGCGAGTCCGCTGGCCGCCTTCGTTTCCAGTTCGGCAAATACCGGCACTTCGGCCACCGTCACGGATGGCGGCGCGGCATCCGGTCAACTTGAGTATGATGCTGCGGTAGTTAGTATTTATTACGCTACGAGTGGCACGGCGGCTCCGGCGGGAACACTCGGCGCGGGTCAAGTCAGTCTCTGGAGCCTCACCAATAACTACGCAACCACGGGCCAGCTTTACATTTCAAGTTCTGGCAGCACCTCAAACGCCGCTGGCGCGTCGGTGACAATGTCGCGGTCTTGGACTGGTAATTTTCCGTGGGCAATCGGCGCAGTTTCCATTAAGCCTGCCGCTAGTGTTGGAGGCGGTCCGGGGACGAATAACACATCCTTTGCGCAAACGCCCGCGTTTCAGTTGCCGTTCACGATGCCAGCGGGCGGCGCGGTGAGCATCACCAACTTTATCACCATCACCAATGGCGCTGCGGCTTTGGCCGCCAGCCCGACCCTAATCACCGCCACGTTGCGGACGAATGGAGTTAATTTCCTGACGCTGACCAACACGACTTTGGTGGGCAATACCAATTTGATTTGGACCGGACTTTTGCCCAGTGCCGTGACGATTCCAACCAATGTGGCCATCACCTACGTCATTTCCAACAACGTCGTCAACAGCGCATTTCACGTCAATTACGACACGACCAACAATTCGTCGGAAATCGTGCTGCCAGCCACCACGGTCATCAACATTGTGTCGAACGGCGTTTATGATGCGCCGTATCCGGGTGGCAATCTCATCAACACTCCGGTAGCTGGCTCCACCGTTTATCTGCGCACAGCGGTGAGCGATCCGTTCGGTTATTATGACATCACGAGCTTGAGCGTGAGCGTGACTGGGCCGGCGAGTTTGAGCACCAACTTGACCGATGTGAACGCGGTTTTCACAAGTGGTGCCGTGAAAATTTATGAACTCGCGGTGACCACTGGCCCGAACACGGGCACTTATAACATCGCCGTCACGGCGAATGAAGGCACCGAAGGCGTCAATGTTTCTGCGGCGACGAGTATCACCACGACGTTCCTCGATCTCGGCACGCCGAGCATCACGTCGTTCACGGCGAGTCCGAACGGCGTGAGCACGAACAGCTATCCAGCGAACGCTCCAGTCAGCGTTCGCGTCAGTGATTTGAATCGCAACACGAACTCCACGACGATCGACTCCGTCAGCGTGCTCGTGACCAACAGCGCGGGTGATTACGAAACGCTCATTCTCGTCGAGACCGGCACGAATACGGGTATCTTCACCAACTCGCTCACCGTCAGCACGAACGTCGTGGGTT
>Ga0007858_1000339_pt1 | contig 14963 bp, 11 predicted proteins | sample CryBogCBH08Aug08_FD_71211 | JGI IMG/M metagenome (GOLD analysis project Ga0007858, IMG submission 71211) | Freshwater microbial communities from Crystal Bog, Wisconsin, USA - CBH08Aug08 | ecosystem: Environmental > Aquatic > Freshwater > Lake | place: Crystal Bog, Wisconsin, USA | collected...
AATGCGCACCTTCTGATCCAAATCCGAAATGGTCGCCGTTTGATCCGCCGATGCGGGCTTCTGCTCCAAAGCATTTACTTTTTGGACGAGCGCCTCAACCTGTTGCTTGAGAGCCGTAATTTCGGCTTGCTGCGCCGAATTGTCGGTCGCGGCGGGCGCGGCAGCAATTTCCGCAGGCGCAGTTCCGTTTGTGCCGGTGACTGCGCTATCCGCCGCGAACACAGGCAACGCAACTTGCGTTCCCACGGCGGCGGCGATAATTAATTGTTTCAGTTTAGTCGTTTTCATTTTTGCTTACGGTTTTCCGTTTGGCTTTTTAGGTTATGTTTTAATTACTACTATTTAAGTCGTTATTAAGTTCAAATAAAAATTCGACTTCAAATCAGCTTCCAAAACCAACGTGCCGTCGAATCAAATTGTTACTCACTTGCACCATATAACGACCATTGCTGTCGTCATTATGCCTCAGATGGAAAAGATGTCAACCGTCAAAATGAAAAAAAGTTAAATTCCTTCGCCACCCATGAATCCCGTGGAAATTTCGCTGGTGGACAGCGGCAAGCCTTTGGCTACTTCCGCCAGCGTCATCCGATCCATCAGATTGGCAACATAATTGCGCGCGTCAAAAAAAACGCGGCGGAAACGGCAGACCGATTCCTGCGAGCAACGCTGATAGCCCGTGACCGAAACACAATCAATGGGTGCAAGGATTCCATCGAAATACCGCACCACTTCACCCATCGTAATTTTGGCCGGATTTTTGGCGAGAAAATAGCCACCGCGAATGCCCGCCGAACTTTCCACCCAGCCTTGCGACTTGAGCGCGAGCATGATTTGTTCAAGAAATCTTTTCGGCGCGTCGTTGCGCCGCGCGAGTTCGCGGATGGGAATCGGCTGACCGCCGTAATGATCCACCAGCGTAAATAATGCCCGCAGCGCGTAATCGGTTCGCTTGGAAACTCGCATCTTAAAACGATAAGCCCGGTTGATGATTAGTCAACCGGGTAATTTCGCTGCAAATTTCAATTAGCCGACAATGCGACCGCCTTCGTTGAGGAAGATGCCTTTGAAATTCATTTCCAACGCTTGCGGATTGCTGGCCTTGGCGAGTGCTTCTTTTTCCGTGACGCGCCCGGCTTTGACCAGATTGAACAGCGATTGATTAAAAGTGAGCATCCCGTCGTCGCCGCCGGTTTCAATTGCTGCGGTCAGTTTGTCCAAACGATTTTCCTCCAGCATTTTTTTGATGAGCGGAGAATTAATCATGATTTCGAGTGCTGGAGTCATTTTGCCATCCACTGTTGGCACCATGCGTTGGCAAATCACACCACGCAAACAGCCGGCGAGCTGACGGCGAATTTGTTCGCGGTCATCCGCCTTGAAGAAATCCAGAATGCGCGTGATGGATTGCGCTGCCGTCGTCGTGTGCAGCGTGGAAAAAACCAAATGGCCGGTGTCTGCTGCGCTCATCGCGGCAGTGAACGTAGTCGCATCGCGCATTTCGCCGAGCATGATGATGTCGGGATCCTGACGCAAAACATGTTTCAACGCGCCGTAAAAAGTTGAGGTGTCCAAACCGATTTCGCGCTGCTCGATGACAGATTGGTTGTCTTCAAAAACGAATTCAATCGGGTCTTCCAATGTGACGATGTGTTTTTTGAAGTTGGCGTTGACGTGTTCGATCATCGCGGCGAGCGTCGTGGATTTGCCGGAACCGGTCGAGCCGGCGACCATCACGATGCCGCGCGGCGATTCGGCAAGACCCTTGATCTGTTCCAGCAAACCGAGTTGCTCAAAACTTGGCACGGTAGATTTCACATGGCGCATCGCGAGCGCCCAAGTGCCGCGCTGCTGGAAAACATTCGTGCGGAAGCGTCCCATGCCAACAACGTTGTAGGAAAAATCCACTTCGCGGTCTTCCTCCAATTTTTTCTTCATGTGCACCGGCGTCATGGCGTCAACCACGCCATTCAGCCATTGCTCGGTCGGAATCGGGCAATCAATTGAAATCAACTCGCGACTGATGCGGAAAATGACCGGCGTGCCGACCTTAATATGAATATCCGACGCGCCACCATCCACGGCGGCTTTCAAAATTTTATTGAAGAGTTCCATGCGCGGAGAATAATCCAACCACCGCCAAACGCCAGCCGAGAAAAATGCGTTGAGCAGACAAACTTTGTTCGTGTATTCCGCCGCTTTCACGGTTAAAAGTTCCGCATGGCGAAACATAAAATCGGCATCATCGGCGGCACCGGACTTTACGGCATCGAAGGCTTCACCAATCAAAAATGGGTGAAGGTCAAAACGCCGTTCGGCAAAACCTCCGATGACTTTCTGACCGGCAAACTCGCCGGGCGCGACGTGGTTTTTCTCCCGCGCCACGGACGCGGCCATCGCATTCTGCCGAGCGAGTTGAATCATCGCGCCAACATCTGGGCCATGAAAAAACTCGGCGTGCAATGGATCATCAGCGTCAGCGCCGTCGGCTCGTTGCAGGAAAAATATCAGCCGTGCGACATCGTGGTCATTGACCAGTTCCTCGACCGCACCAAGCAATCTGCCAATCACACCTTCTTCGGCCGCGGCATCGTGGCGCACGTTGCATTTGCTGCGCCCATCAGCGAGGAACTGCGGCAAATTCTTTTACGCACCGCCATTGCTGCCGACGCGAACGCGCACGACGGCGGCACGTATGTGAATATGGAAGGTCCGGCCTTCAGCACCCGCGCCGAATCCCTCGCCAATCACGCCGCCGGCCACGACGTCATCGGCATGACGAATCTCGGCGAGGCCAAGTGCGCCCGCGAAGCCGAGATCGCCTACGCCACGCTCGCGATGGCCACCGATTACGATTGCTGGAAGGAAGACGAACACGTCACGCTCGAAATGATCATCGCCAATCTCCATCGCAATGCCGACACGGCGAAGAAAGTTGTCGCCGCCGCCATCGCGCAGATTCCGGCGGAACCAAATTGGAAAGCCCACTCCGCGTTGAAGAATGCCTTCCTCACCGACAAGAAATTCTGGCCGAAGAAAACCGTAGCGGAATTGAAACCCATCTTGGCGAAGTATCTTTAATAAGATGTCACGCATTGCTATCTCAAAAAAACTTCGTTTCGAGGTTTTTAAGCGGGATTCATTTACATGCCAATATTGTGGCAACAAAGCGCCAGATATATTTTTAGAAGTCGACCATATCGAACCAGTTTCAAAAGGTGGAACTAACGACATCCTCAATCTGATCACCTCATGCAAAGATTGCAATAGTGGCAAGTCTGACCGAAGACTCGGGGAACATACGGTTCTCGAAAAACAACGAGAGCAGCTTCAAGAATTGCAGGAGCGTAAAGAGCAAATTGAAATGATGTTTGACTGGCAGAAAGGCCTGCTTGGACTTCAAGATGACGTAGTTGAGCGACTTTCCAATTATTGGGCTGAACAAGTTCCGGGGTTTTTCCTCAACGAGACTGGGCTTCAAAGTCTCAAACGATTAAGTAAGAAATACCAAATCGATGAAATGATGAACGCCATACACACGGCGGCACAACAATATCTTGTTTATGCAGACGGGAAGCCAACAAAAGAATCGGTAGAGATTGCTTGGAATAAGGTTGGAGGGATTTGTCGTGTTCGCCAGATGGAGCGGGAAAATCCTGATGTTCAAAGGCTTTATTACATAAAAGGAATTTTGCGAAAAAGAATCGCGAATCTAAATGAAGGTTTTACCATGGGATTGTTGAAACGTGCTCTCGAACTAAATGCAAGTATCGATAGTATGGAAGAATGTGCAAAGGCAGCAAGAAGCTGGTCTCAATGGCGTAATGGCATCGAAAATTTCATAACACAGCAAGAGCAGGAGCTAAGTAAACCAAAGCAAGGATCTGATACGCCGATAACTTAATAGACTGTCTTTCCCTATTCATGAACAAGCGCGCCATCATCCAGAAGATCACCGCCAAGCTCGTCAGCGAATTGGAAGTCTATTTTCGCGCCGCGCAATTCTCCCGCGCCGAAGCCACGCACGAATCCAACAAGCCGGAAAATAAATACGACACGCGCGGCCTCGAAGCCTCCTACCTCGCGCGCGGCCAATCCAAGCAGGCGGCGGAACTCGAAGCCGCCATCGCCGAATACCAGAAACTCGGCGTGAAGAAATTTGCCGCCGGCGACACCATAAATATCGGCGCGCTGGTGGAATTGGAACACGGCGGCGAAAGTTCCCTCTACTTTGTCGGCCCGCGCGCGGGCGGCACCGAAGTGATTCACGACAAAAAAGAAATCCTCGTCATCACCCCGCAATCGCCGCTCGGCGAACAGCTCATCGGCAAACAAGCCGGCGACCAGCCGCAACTCACCTTCGGCGGCAAGAAACAGGCGGCGAAGATTTTGCGGGTGGAATGATTTAGCGTGATGCCTTTGGCTGGACAAATGATTTTTGGACTAGCAAAGTCTTGGACGTGAACAGACGCTTTTTCTCCGTAACTTTCCGCCACGTCGCCTTGATACTGGTTGCGATGGTTTGGAGCAGCCTCGCTTTCTCCGACGAAATACACGACGCAGCTCAAAACGGTGACTTTGAAAAGGTAGACGCGCTGCTTAAAGAAAACCCTGCTTTCGTTTTTAGTAAAGACACAAACGGCTGGACGCCTTTGCATACAGCAGCGGATCGTGGACATAAAGATATTGTGCAAATTCTTTTGGTTAATATGGGCAAGATTGATGCAAAGAGCTTTAATGGCTGGACGCCCTTGCAAAGAGCGGCACTGAATGGCCACAAGGATGTTGTAGAATTCCTACTTGCCAACAAAGCCGATTTGAATGCTACCAATAATTATGGCGACACCCCTTTACTCATGGCTACATTAAGTGGTTACAAAAACGTGGTTGAATTACTGCTTACAAATAAAGCCGACGTTAATGCAAAAGACACTAACGGATGGACGCCCTTACACCTAGCGGCATTAAAGGGACGCAAAGATATCGCGCAGTTGTTGTTGGCTAACAATGCAGATATTAATGCTGAAAGTAACATCGGTGCTACTCCATTAACATTGGCAATATATGCAGGATATAAAGACACAGCCGATTTGCTGCGTCAGCATGGCGGTCAAGAAATCGGAGCCAAAAGAACTGAATCAGCTTATAATCAGGCTGCCTCAGCACTCGAAAGTGCCACACGCACAGCAGATGCGCTCACTTACAGCGGGCAAAACAAAAACTTAAGCGTAACCACTGCCACGATTTACGATGCGGTCGCGCGTGACGATTATGAAATGGTCAATTCTATGCTTAAAAACAATCCGCATTTGGTTTCCAGCACGAATGATGCTGGTCAGACCGTTTTATTTAGGGCGGCATCTGAAGGGAGAAAGGACGTGGCGAAAATACTGCTGGAATACAAAGCTGATGTGAACTTTAAGGCCAGCGATGGTTCCACACCTTTGCATTGGGCAACAATGATGGCTCACAAGGATGTTATGCAACTGCTTTTGGATAATAATGCCGATGTAAATGCAAAAGCCACCAACGGATGGACGCCTTTGCACGCGGCTAAACTAATGCCCGGCCACAAGGACATAGCAGAGTTGCTTCAACAACATGGCGGCCACGAATAATTTCTTTTGAATAATTGGCCAGGCGACTCGCCCTCACCAATCCGTCTCGCGGTAGTCTTTCAGAAATTTTCCCCAGATGTGTTCGCCGGTGTTGAAGCCCGCGATGATCGGGTCCACGATGCGCGCCGCGCCGTCCACGATGTCCAGCGGCGGATGGAAGCGGTGCTCCGCCACTTTGCGCTCGGCGATGTGCACCGGGTCTTCATCCGTCACCCAGCCGGTGTCCACGGCGTTCATGTGGATGCCGTCCACGTGGTAATCCGCCGCTGCCGTGCGCGTCATCATGTTGAGCGCGGCCTTGGCCATGTTCGTGTGCGGATGCCGCGTGGTCTTGAACTTCCGGTAAAATTGCCCTTCCACCGCCGAGACGTTGACGATGTGTTTATCGCGCTCCGGCGTGCGCAGCATGAGCGGCTTGAGTCGCGCGTTGAGGATGAACGGCGCGACGGCATTGACGAGCTGCACTTCGAGCAGTTCCACCGTCGGGACTTCGTGCATGAGGAAACGCCAGGAATTGCGGTCGCGCAAATCCACCTGCTGCAAATCCTGATCGAGCTGACCTTGCGGGAACAAACCCTTCTGCGCTTCGAGTTCCTCCGCGAGCAGCGGCAATTGCGAGAGCGCTGCGGCGTGCGTGATACCGGCAATCGGCGAAACGATTTTTTGAATCGCCGACGCACCGCCAGCTTCGGGCAAAATGTGATAACCGCGCAAACCTTCGTAAGCGCCCAACAACCTTGCGGCCTCTGGTGGCAGGTCATGCAATGACCCGTTCTCGCGCTCCATCATGTGCGCGTAAAAATCCGGCGGACGGCGCACGGTCTGGCAGGCGTTGTTGATGATGAAGTCGAGGCGCGACCGCGTGTTGAGCAGATGTTTACAAAACGCTTCCACGCTCGGCGTGTGGCGCAAATCGAGTCCAAAAATTTCCAGCCGGCTGCCCCAGTCTTTGAAATCCGGTTCCGCCGCGTAACGCATCGCGGAGTCGCGCGGAAACCGCGTGCACACGATAAGCTGTGCGCCCGCGCGCAACAGTTTTATGCCCGCTTGATAACCGATCTTCACGCGTCCGCCGGTGAGCAGCGCCACGCGCCCGCGCAAATCCGCCGACTCGGTGCGCTTGAAGAAATTTAATTCCGCGCACTTCGGGCAAAGCTGATCGTAGAAATGATGGATGGTCGAGTAATCCTGTTTGCAGATGTAGCAGTTCTGCGGTTCGACGACTTCGCGAAAATCAGGATTGTCTTTGACTTCTGACTGTTTGAAATCGAGCGGCGGAAAAACATTCGGCGTGGTGAAAACTTTTTCGCGGCGCAATTTGCGGATGCCGGTCTCGTTGAGCTTGGTGTCGTCCTTTTGTTTCTTCTCGGCCTTGCGCTGTTTGACGGTGGCCTTCACGAGCTTGTGGCGCTGCGTGAGATCAGGGCAGTAAATATCGCCCGCCGCTTTCAGCAAGCGCGTGCGTTCTTCCTGACTCAACGCACCGAGCAGCGCGCGATCGGCGGACGCTTGCTCGAGAATCGCGGCGGCGGCTTTCAGTTGCGCGATGGCTTCCGCGCTATGTTTCGAAACAGACATTTATTTGGCCGCGCAGAATAGCAGCGCCGCACTGGTTGGGCGAATGAAAAGCAAACCACTTTCGCACAGACGCGAAAATTATTCGTTGGGATTCGCGTTGTTGGCGCTGTTGAGCAATTGCTGCTTTTGATTATCCGGCAGCGTGGTGGAGTTCAGCCATTTGGTGGCGGTGGCAGAATCGGTGCGGAGCCAATTGCGCGCTATGTTTTCAATGGCATTGTTGCGCTGATTCTCATCCGTCATGAGCGCGATAAAAGGCGCGGCAATGTCAGGACTTTGGTAGGCAAGATTGTTGACGTAATTTTGCACGGCAGATTGTTTCGTCGCGTCGTCCGGCAACGCCGCGAGCCACAAGCCGGCGGCCTGCGGATCATTTTGTGACCAGGTGGAAACCGCGCTGCTGATGGCGTTATTGCGCGCATCGCCGGTCAACGACGTTGCCCACGCCGCCGCCGCCGCCGGATCGTTTTGCGACCATTGCGAAACGACGGACGACACAGCGGTATTTTGCGCGTCACCGGCGGGCAACGCGGAAACCAAACTGGCCGCGTCCTGCGGATTATTTTCTGCCATGCCGGAAATCATGCCCTGCATGAACGAATTTTTTCCGGCGCCCTCGGGCATGGATTGCAGCATGGTCATCGCTGCCTTGGGATCGCTTTGCGCCCATTGCTGCGCGGAATTTTGCAGGAAACTTTCCTGCGTTTTGCCGGCGGGCAAAGACTGCGCGTATTGGATTGCCGCCTGCGGATCGGTCTGCGCCCATTGCTCACTGACGTTGTTCAACGCATTTCGTTTCGCCTCGCCTTCCGGCAACGTCTGCGCCCACGCGAGCGCGCCGGTCGGATCGTTTTGCGCCCACTGACTCGCAACGTTGTTGATGAAATTATCGCGCGACTGGCCGGGCAGCAGTGTGGCCGCAAACGTCGCGGCGGCTTGCGGATCATTTTGCGCGAGTTGCCAACCCACGGACTGCAGCGCGTTCCGTTTCGCGTTGCCTTCGGGCAAGGTCTTGAGCCAATCCATCGCGCCCTGCGGATCGTTTTGCGCGTAGCTGTTGGCGATTTGACTGTAAGCGTTCGCCTGCTGATTGCCAGACGGCAACAGCGCCGCGAGTTTCAATGCCGACTGCGGATCCTGCCACGAAAGCGAGCTAACGACATTCTGCAAAACTTGATTTCGCTCCGGACCGGCAGCGAGTGATTGAACAAAAGTCATCGCCGCATCCGGGTCTTGCTGCACCCAACCGTTCACGATGCTGCCGAGCAATTCCGTTTTGCCCTTGCCTGCTGGCAACGTATTCGCGAACTGCATCGCCGCCGACGGATCCGTCTGCGCCCATTGCTGACCGATGCCCGCCAACGCCTGCTGTTTCGTCGCGCCCTCCGGCAACTGCTTCGCCCACGCCAGCGCGCCCGTCACATCGTTTTGCGCCCACGTTGAGACTACGGTCGCAATCATGTTCCGTTTGTCGTTGCCGTTCGCGAGTGTGTCTACCCAATTGACCGCCGCCTGCGGATCATTTTGCGCCCACGTTTGCGCGATGGATTCATAAGCCTGATTACGCTCACGCGCGCTGGTGAGTTGCGCCGCTTTGGTGGCCGCGGTCAACGGATCTTTCTCCGCCCAGTTCGCGAAAATTTGCGATGCCATGCCCCAGCGTTGTGAATTACCAATCTTCAAGCTCTGCCACAAATCAAACGCCGCCTGCGGATCTTTGCCCGCCATCGAGTTCAACACCGAAGACAAAACCTGCTCGCGCAACTGACCTTTCGGAAGTTGCTTCGCCCACTCAACCGCCGCCGTCGGGTCTTTCGCTGCCCACGCGCCCACAACGATGCCGATGGATGTTTCACGTTCCTGCCGGTCGGGCAATGCATTTGCGTAAGCCATCGCCGCCGTCACATCCGCCTCCGCCCAGCGTTGCAATAATTGATAACGAAAACCCCAGCGCATCTGCTTGGACAAATTTTTATCCGCGAACGCCAGCACTGCCGGAATATCCGCCGGATCAATCGCCAACAACAACTTCATCATGTCCTGCTCGCCATCGTAGCCATAGCCCAGCGGACCTTTCTTTTTTAGCTCTAAAATTTTCACCTCGATATCCGCCAGCGAAAGTTTGGCGGCGGACGACGCAGCCGTATTCGTGTTCACCACAACCGGAATTACCGGCAACGGCGGCAAACTATCCACCGACTTGGCCGCGACTGTGTTTTGGGAAATTTTATTCGTCGCCGGAGTCGCGCTGGGTTGCGCGCGGTGCTGCCCCAGCCAGTAACCACCGCCCGCTGCTGACGCCGCCAACACGATGGAAAGGAGAAATTCACTTTTCATAAAGATGTGCCGATTGGATTTCCGCGATGGTGCGCCGTTCAAAAACAAAGTCGAGAAATAATCCGCCGCGCTGCTTTCCTTGACCCGCACGCCCAAAGGCGCAAAACTGGTCGTCACGTTTATGGCCACTAAAACCATCATCAAACCCGCCAAATCTCCCGCCGCCGTCGGCCCTTACAATCACGCCGTTCGCGTTGGCGATCTGCTATTTTGCGCCGGACAAATCCCCATTGAACCCGCGACTGGCAACTTAATTTCCGGCGACATCAAAGCGCAGACCGAACGCGTGCTCGAAAATGTGAAGGCGATTCTCGACGACCAGAAACTCACCTTCGCCAACGTGGTAAAAAGCACGGTGTTCATGACCAACCTCGGCGACTTTGCCGCGATGAACGAAGTTTATGCGAAGTATTTTACGGAAAATTTCCCCGCGCGTTCTACCGTGCAAGTCGCCGCGCTGCCGAAAGGTGCGAACGTAGAAATTGAAGTTGTCGCCCATTTCTAAAATGTCCAACGGCGCTTATTTATTGATTGGTCTGATTATTGGCGGCGGCCTAGGCGCGCTTATCGGCTGGCTGATTGGCGGACGCAAGCAGACCGTCACGCCATCCGACGCGCGGCTGGAAAATGAATTGCGCCAGCAACTCGCACAGCGCGAAACCGAAATCACACAAACACGCGAACAACTTTCGCAGAGCAAAACATCGCTCGCGACGGCTCAGGCAAATCAGGCGGCAGCCGAAAAAATTCTCGCGGAACAAAAAACGTTGCACGAACAAACTTTGCGCGACGCCAAACTCGCGCAGGAAAAGGCCATCGCCGATTTACGTGAAGCTTTCAAAGCGATGAGCGCGGATGCGCTGAAACAATCTGCGCCGGAATTTTTGCGACTGGCAGAACAATCGTTTGGAAAATTTCAGGAAACAGCGAAAGGTGATTTAGCACAACGGCAAGAAGCCATCAAAGGTCTGGTCGAGCCGCTCAAGCAGCAGTTAGAAACTTACCAGAAAAATTTGCAGTCGAGTTCTGCCGCGCAATCGTCTGCGCTGGGCGAGGTGAAGAAACACTTGGAGACATTGGCGCAATCCAATCAGTCGCTCGCCGCGGAAACACAGCAGTTCCGGCTGGTGTTGCACTCCAATCAGGCGCGCGGCAAATGGGGCGAGGAAACCTTGCGCCGCGTGGTCGAAGCAGCGGGCATGAGTGCGCATTGCGATTTCACAGAACAAACCAGTTCCGGTGAAAATCGTCCTGACCTCGTGGTGAAACTTCCGGGAGATCGCTTCATCATCGTGGACGCGAAGGTTCCAGATTTTGATTTTCTCAACGCGTTGGAATCCGCCGAGCCAGTGAAACGCGCGGAAGCTTTGGCCGCACACGCCGCCAAACTTAAAGCGACCATTAAAGCACTGGCCGACCGCGATTATCCGCGCCAGTTTCCGAACGCGCTGGATTATGTCGTGCTGTTCGTGCCAGCGGAATCGTTGTTCAGCGCAGCGCTGGAAGGTGATCACGATTTGATTATATGGGCGGCGGAAAAAAGAATTTTGCTCGCAACGCCCGCGTCACTCATCGCGCTGCTGCGTTCGGTTTCGGTCAGTTGGCAACAACACGCGCAGACGGAAAACGCGCAGAAAATTGCTGAGGCGGCGCAGGAATTATTTATGCGCGTGGTCACCTTCACCGAGCACCTGGAGAAAATTCGCGGTGGACTGGATACGGCGAACCGCGCGTTTAATCAAGCCGTTGGCAGTTACGAATCGCGCATCAAACCATCGGGCGAAAAATTGCAAAAGCTCGGGGGCGGCACGGGTGGAAAAGATTTGGCCGAGTTGCCACCGCTGGATGCGACGCTGCGTTTGCCGCCAGTTTGAAGAATTATTTGAATAAATTGCAGTTTGGTGAATAGTCACGAAGCGGTTCATTCTAAAAACCAAGTAAAAGTTATGGCATCGAGGAATTTCATCTTTAAACAACTGGCTCTGGTGGGCTGTCTGTTGGCACAAGTGGCGAGCGCGGCGTCCGGCGTGAATGTGCTAACGTATCACAATGACAACGCCCGCACCGGCCTAAATCTTAAAGAAAGCATCTTGACGCCGACGAATGTCAGTTCGGCGAATTTTGGGAAATTATTCACTTACGCGGTGGACGGCTATGTTTATGCGCAGCCGCTGGTGGTGACCAAGTTGAAGATTCCCAACCAAGGCGTGCATGACGTGGTGTTTATCGCGACGGAACATGACAGCGTGTATGCGTTCGACGCGAATAGTAATATGCCCGCGTTGTGGCATGTAAGTTTCATCAATCCGGCGGCGGGCATCACGACGCTGAGTAGCGACGAAGTTGGTAGCGATGATCTCGTGCCGGAAATCGGCATCACCAGCACGCCAGTAATTGATTTGAACAGCCGGACAATCTACGTCTCGGCTAAAACAAAGGAAGTCACCACCATCGGCACCGCTTATTATCATCGCCTGCACGCGCTGGATTTGACAACAGGTGCGGAAAAATTTGGCGGGCCAACGGTGATTCAGGCGAGTGTAAAAGGTAACGGCGACGGGAACGATGGCACCGGCAACGTGCCGTTCAATTCACTACGGCAGTTCAATCGCGCCGCATTGCTGCTGCAGAATGGCGTGGTCTATATCGCTTCTGCCTCGCATGGCGACAACGGTCCGTATCACGGTTGGCTGATCGGCTGCTCGGCAAAGACTTTGAGAATCAGTAACTATTTCAACACGACCCCCAACGGCGGTCTCGGTGGCATCTGGCAGGCGGGTGGCGGCCCGGCCAGCGATGCGAGCGGCAACATTTTTGCGGAAACGGGCAATGGAACTTTTGACCCGCTGGCGAATTGTTATGGTGATAGTTTTTTGAAGTTGTCCGCGACGAAGGGACTTAAATTGACTGATTATTTTACGCCCTACAATCAACAAGCTTTGAGCGACACTGATGCCGACCTTGGTTCAGGCGGGGCGATGTTATTGCCGGATGAAACAGGCAATAGTAAATCAGCCCGACACCTTCTCGTCGGAGCTGGCAAAGAGGGAACTATTTACCTGATCAACCGTGACAATCTAGGTCACTTCAATGCCAGCAGTAATCTGGTCGTGCAAACCCTGCAAAGTGTGATCGGCGGCAGTTTTGACACGCCCGCATATTTCAACAAGCACATTTATTACCTCGGCGTTGGCGATGTGTTGAAATCATTTTCCATCAGCAATGCATTTATCAATCCGACGCCGACCTCACAGAGCACTAAGTCCTTTGGTTTTCCCGGTTCGACGCCGAGTATTTCCGCAAACGGAACTAAAAACGGCATCGTATGGGTGTTGCAAAATGACGGTTACGACAGCAGCAGCCCGTCCGTCTTGCACGCCTACAATGCCACGAATGTCGCGGAGGAACTTTACAGCAGCGCGAACATTGCCGACCGCGATAATCCCGGAGGCGCGGTTAAATTTTCCGTGCCGACGATTGCCAATGGCAAGGTCTATGTTGGAGCAGAATACGCAGTGTCAGTTTATGGCCTCGCCAATTTTCTTCCGTCGCCCGTCATTGTCCCCGCAAGCAGCATCTTCACCAATTCAGTTTTCGTGACCATCACCGACGCCATTCCCGATGCAAAAATTTTCTATACGCTGGATGGCAGCACGCCGACCACCGATTCATTTCTTTATTCAGGTGCTTTCACCGTCACAAATTCCGCTGGCGTGCAGGCGAAAGCGTTCAAGCCCGGCGCGCTTGCCAGCACCAGTGTGACGGCCACATTTCTGAACAGCGCGGACATCGGCAGTGGAACCGGTCTGGATGGCGCGTATTATTCCAACCAGTTTCAAACCTTCACAAATTCACCGACGCTCGAACGCATTGATGCCACGGTGGATTTTGACTGGGGCAGCGGTTCACCCGATCCGAGCATCAGCGCGGACGATTTCACGGTCAGGTGGACCGGTGCAGTGCAGCCGCAGTTCAGTCAGACCTACACGTTTTACACGAAGACCGACGACGGTGTGCGTTTGTGGGTCGATGGTCAATTACTCATTGATGAATGGGTGGATCAGAGTGCGACCGAATGGAGCGGAACCATCTCGCTCAACGCCGACCAAAAATATTCCATCACGATGGAGTATTATGAAAACGGCGGCGGTGCCTCCGCGCAACTCTCGTGGAGCAGCCCGTCGCTCGCGAAATCCGTCATCCCACAAAGCCAGCTTTATCCCAATTTCACACCCAATCTGCGAATCAAGCCGAACGGCGCTGCTTCGATCAGCGCCAAATTAAAAAAGTCTGGCCCGAGCGGGTTCCAGATGCAGGTCTCAGGACTCGTTGGAAAAAATTACATCTTACAGGCAAGCACTAACCTCATTGACTGGATTTCGTTGGAAACCAATTCTGCCACCGCCAGCGAATTGGATTTCAACGACCCAGCCATCACCAATTTTACCCGCCGTTTTTACCGCGTCATTCAACGCTGATTTTCAGGCGGCAATCTTCAGGTGCGAGATGCGGAAAACCGCGCCGCGCGGTTCGTTGGGCAGACAGATGATTTCCCAGCCGTGTGCCAAAACGATTTGCGAAACGACGGCGAGGCCAAGGCCGGTGCCCTTTTGATGCGTGGTGAAATAAGGTTTAAAAATTTCCTGACGGTTTTCTGGCGCAACACCGTGGCCGTCATCGCGCACTTCCAAAAGGGCTTCGGTGACACTCGCGCGGCGGACTTCAATCTTGATTTCTCCACCCTCGCTCACGGCTTGTGTGGCGTTGATGAGCAAATTGAACAAAACTTGCCGCAGTAATTGTTCGTCCGCTTCAACGGCGAGCGGATCGCCGCCGACTTCCACGTGCAATTTCTTTTCCTCAATGTCGTAGCTGAGCGTGCGAATAATTTCCGTGCAGGCGGCGGTGAGCGCGATTTTCGTGCGGCGGACTTCGCGTGGACGGGAGTAATTGATGAACTCGGTTAACTGCGCGGTGACTTTGTCGGTCTCGTTCACGATGATTTTAGATTTCTCACAAACATCCGGTGAGGCGTCAGGCAAGCGCGCAATCATCTGTGCCTGCCCGCGAATGAGATTGAGCGGATTGCGCGTTTCGTGGGCGAGACCGGCGGCGGCAAGGTTTAATTCCTTGAGATGCGAATTTAATTCGCTCGCGCGCACGAGGCGAATTTGCAGTTCGGAAGTGCGCCGCAAATTGCGCCACGCGAGTCCGGCACCAAGTGCGGAAATGCCGGCAAAAAAAGCGATCACGCCGCGCAGCCAGAGGTCATGCGTGCAGAGCGCGCGGTAATTTTCGGTGGACATCACGAGAACGAGTCCGTGCAGTTCGCGTTTGGTAGCAAGTGCTTTGAAGTCGGCGTCGCTCATCCCACGCATCCACGGTGGACGGCGATTACCGCCGCGCGAACGGTCGCCACCATCGGGCGGA
>Ga0007858_1000356_pt1 | contig 14688 bp, 15 predicted proteins | sample CryBogCBH08Aug08_FD_71211 | JGI IMG/M metagenome (GOLD analysis project Ga0007858, IMG submission 71211) | Freshwater microbial communities from Crystal Bog, Wisconsin, USA - CBH08Aug08 | ecosystem: Environmental > Aquatic > Freshwater > Lake | place: Crystal Bog, Wisconsin, USA | collected...
CCGTCCATGACGGCCATGCAGGAGTTCGTGGTGCCTAAATCAATGCCTAATACTTTTGCCATAAAATGTGTTGGTAAATTTGTTGTTGGTTAAACTGCTTGCGGTTCTAGTGCAATAACAGTGCCGAAGCGTGCCATTTGGAGAAAAACCTCCAGTAACATTGATAACAAAGGGTTTTATTAAAACCCAACCCGCGCCCCACGTTTCAGCAACTGTGCCATTCGCGACGCCGTGGCACAGTTGAAACGGGCGTGGCGCAAGTTTGGTGGCGCAATCGTCAGCGCAAATTTACTTTTATCGTTGGGTTGGTAACTGTTCATTTCCGTTTTGCGTTCACGGTCACTTCGCGGTTTAATATCGCCCACATGAAAATCGTTCTCGCATACTCCGGTGGTCTCGACACGTCTGTTCTGATGTCGTGGATCAAAGAAAAATACAACGCCGAGATGATCGGCTTCTGCGCCGACATCGGGCAGGAAGAGGAACTCGACGGTCTCGAAGCCAAAGCCATCAAGACCGGCGCTTCCAAGATTTACATTGATAACCTGCAGGAAGAATTCGCCAAGGACTTCATCTATCCGATGCTGCGCGCCGGGGCGATTTACGAAGGCCAATACTTTCTCGGCACCAGCATTGCGCGCCCGCTCATCGCCAAGCGCATGGTCGAGATCGCGAAGAAGGAAAAAGCCGACGCCATTGCCCACGGCGCCACCGGCAAGGGCAACGACCAGGTCCGCTTCGAACTCACCGCCGCCGCGCTCGCGCCGGATTTGCAAGTCATCGCGCCGTGGCGCGACGAACGCTATCGTGCGGAATTTCCCGGCCGGCAGGAGATGATTGATTATTGCGCCAAGCACAAGATTCCCGTGCAGGCCAGCGCCAAGAAACCGTATTCGATGGACCGCAATCTTCTGCACATTTCCTACGAAGCCGGCATTCTCGAAGACCCGTGGTATGACAGCTACGATTTGAAGAACCGCAGCTATTTCACAACGCTTTCCGTGCTGCCCGAAGACGCGCCGAACAAACCCGAGTTCGTCGAACTCGATTTCGTGAAAGGCGATTGCGTCGCGGTCAACGGCAAGAAGCTCAATCCGCTCGGCGTGATGAAGGCGTTGAACAAGATCGGCGGCAAACACGGCGTCGGCCGCGTTGACATGGTGGAGAACCGGTTCGTCGGCATGAAATCTCGCGGCGTGTATGAAACGCCCGGCGGCGCGATCCTGCTGTTCGCGCATCGCCAGATGGAAAGCATCACGATGGATCGCGAAGTCATGCATCAGCGCGACGCGCTAATCCCGAAGTATGCCGAGCTTGTCTATAACGGTTTCTGGTATGCGCCCGAACGCCTCGCGCTTCAGGCCTACGTCGAGGAATCGCAGAAGAACGTCACCGGCACGGTGCGCGTGAAACTCTACAAGGGTAACATCATGGTCAGCGGCCGCAAATCCCCGGTGAGCCTCTACAACCCGCACATCGCCACGATGGAAGCCGACCCGACCAAGGCCTACAACCAGGACGACGCCACCGGCTTCATCCGCCTGAACGGCCTCCGCCTGAAAGTCGCGGCGAAGGTGCATGGGAAGAAAAAGTAAATTTGTTACAAAGCATGGTTCCGCCAGCACCGTCAAAGTGTTGGCGGGACTTTTTATTTAACCATGGCGGTCCGAGCCGGACGGGCCAAGTCCGTTTCTCATTGAACAGTTCCAAGTCTTTCTGGTCAAATTGCGGAACGACCAACCAATAACCAAATAACCACAATGAAAAAAATTATTACCCTCCTCGCCGCGGCGTTTATCTCCGCCTCCGTTTACGCCGGTGAATTCGCCGACATCAGCCCCGCCGATGTCCTCGCAGCGGCCAACGCCAAGTCAGCAGTGATCATCGATGCGAACGGTCCCGATTCTTACAAGGCCGGCCATGTGCCGGGCGCGTTGAGTTTCGCGTCGATCAAGGGCGATCTGGCGACGAGCTTGCCGGCAGATAAGAACACGCTCATCATCGCCTATTGCGGTAATCCGAAGTGCGGTGCGTATCTGCAAGCGGCCAAGGCGGCGCAGAAACTGGGCTACACAAACATCAAACACATGTCCGCTGGCATTTCGGGCTGGAACGACGCCAAGTTGCCGACGGAACCCAGCAAGTAAATCCGCCATTAATCAACTTCACGCGGGTGACCTGACAACGGGTCGCCCGTTTTATTTTTCCAATAGGGATTTTGCGCAGCTTTGAAGTAGTGGAGTGGAGCGGGTGAAGGGAATCGAACCCTCGTGTCTATGGTGGTGTAAAGTGGTGTTCAATTGTCAACGCAAAGCCTCTTCGTTGGCAGCTTTCAAATTAGTTGGGCGGATTTGCCATGCTGGTGTTTTACAGGTCGAATACCCTACAGAAAGATTTTGACGACATCCGGCTTTTGAGTATTTTTACTCAACGTATTGAGTAATTTGTATGAAGCGCCAATTGTTGCATGATAAATTGTTGAATCGGCTGAAAGAAAAACGCCGTTTCCTGCAGGTGCTGGCCGGACCGCGCCAGGTGGGTAAAACTACTTTGGCACGCCAGGTCATGCTGGCAACCAAACTGCCGGCCCATTACGCTTCGGCGGATGAGCCGAGCCTGCGCGACCGCACTTGGATTGAGCAGCAATGGGATCTGGCCCGGCTCAAGGCGAAGGAAGGCAAGGCGGGCGCACTGTTGGTTTTGGACGAGGTGCAAAAAGTTTCTGACTGGTCCAATGTGGTGAAGTTGCTTTGGGATACCGACACCCATGCAGGTGTGCCGCTGAAAGTTGTTCTGCTCGGTTCGGCTCCACTTCTGATTCAAAGTGGTTTGACGGAAAGCCTCGCCGGACGATTTGAATTAATTCCAGTGCCCCACTGGTCGTTCGGTGAAATGCACGAGGCGTTCGGCTGGAATGTGGAGCAATACATTTTTTACGGTGCGTATCCTGGCTCGGCGGAACTAATTGCCAGCCCTGAACGCTGGCGGCGTTACGTCACGGATTCGTTGATTGAAACCACCATCTCCCGCGACATTCTGCTGATGACGCGCGTGGACAAACCCGCGTTGCTGCGGCGTTTATTTCATCTGGGCTGCGCTTATTCTGGTCAGATTCTCTCGTATCAAAAGATGCTTGGCCAACTGACAGATGCCGGCAATACCGTCACGCTGGCACACTATCTCGATTTGCTGCAAGGTGCAGGCATGGTGGCAGGACTTTCCAAATATGCCCACGGGATCATTCGCCAACGGGGATCGAGTCCCAAACTACAAGTGCTAAACACCGCTTTGATGACAGCACAGGACAGCCGGACAATGACTGAAGCCCGTCGGGACGGCGATTATTGGGGACGATTGGTGGAATCCAGTGTGGGCGCGCACTTGCTCAACACCAGTTTTGGAAGCGACATAGAATTAACGTATTGGCGGGAACGCAGTCAGGAAGTGGATTTCATTTTGCGCCGGGGCAAGACCATCACCGCCATCGAAGTGAAAAGTGGACGCCGCCCCGAAGCCCTGCCAGGAATGGAGGCCTTTGCCAAACAATTCAAACCGAAGCGCAAACTGCTTGTTGGCGGACAAGGAATTCCACTCGATGAGTTTTTGTTGAAACCGGCTGAACACTGGTTGCAGTAAGTTTGCGGATGAAAACCGGCAATAATTCTCTGCGGATATTCCCTTCATTCCAGCGCACCCAGTTTTATCATTTGCTCAGGTAGTGAGCGGATTGCGCGCTGCAAATAGTTTCCATTTAATGGATCAAGTTCTTCGGCGCACCGGCGAACCCAATCCAGCCAAAGTTTGGTGGATGAATCTTGAACGGTTGTGCCTTGGCTTTTTAGCCGCGTTTCACATGCGTTTGCAAATGCCCTCAATTGGGCCGCCTTTTCCCAACAAACTGCCTGCTGTTCAAGCGTGCGACGACGATCTAATTCCTGTTCACGAAGTTGTCAGGCAATTCGTTCTTGGGTGTGATGACGACGATGCCGGTGGTAAATGAAGCGCATTGAACTGCCATGATGAATCTCCTTTTGGTTAAGTGTTGAATGTTCCCTGTGAACCCAACATGAAGCGTATGATTCATTGCCGATTTGGTGAAGACGTGCGGACTTGCCAATAACGGCAAATTAAAAAAGGCGATTCAAAGAATCGCCTTGGTGTTACCGTTTGGCCTTGCGATTAAGCACGGCCACTTCGGAATTCGGCGAGACGTAAAACTGGTGGGGCGGCGGTTGAAACTTAACCGCCTTGTCGAACCTAGTTTTGAACGCTCGCACCGGCCGGTTCATGATGACAACTGCCGAACTGTAGTTAACCCGCAGGACGCGGCAGAGACGTTCATTGAATTTGAAAACATCTCCGGCGCGCAACTTGAATGGATAGGCCGACACATCCCAGATGATGCCGAACTCAACTTGATTCGGGTCAGCCGTCCGTTGCTTGGGTGGCGGTTTTCGCGCACTCACGTCACGGCCTCCAACACTGGTTCGCGTTGGCCACCAAACACAAATTGAAGGTGAAATTGATCACCCCGGCGGCTGTCCGCCGGCCAGGGCACGAGCCGAAAATTTTGATGCTCATGGTGGCGATGGTAGCAGGAGGGGTAGGACAAATACGGTCATAGGCTCGGAATAAAAACCACCTCCAAAGCGACCAAAAAAGCCACCACAAACACTGTGACCGACCCCTGTGCCTTTTATGCATATTTTATGCATTTCAGACGTTTTGGGAGGCCGACTTTTACGAAACCATTGATTTTATTGGCGAGAATTGAATTGGAGCGGGTGAAGGGAATCGAATCGTTAATTCTTTTGCCCGATTATGCCTAAATACGCTTATTTCAGCCACTTAACGCCGTCTATATTTTTGACACTTGGGCGTAAATCGGCACCAAAAGGCAGAAACCGTGTCACTAATTGTCACTAAAAACTGTTTCCGATTTTCAGCCCGCCGCTGACTCCAATCTAGGCCAGCTCCAGCCCTGAATCGAGCGAATAGTTTATGGTCAATCCGCGCCCATCTGTTTCATCCGCTGCAATGCTCCGGCTTTGATCGAGGTGTGCATCTTCCTGGGAAATCCGGTAGGAAGTTTTGCCTCTACCAAATCAAACGCAGCTTCGGTCGTTGCAGTCACCGCCTCGAGAGTCTCCTCCGCAAAACGGCGCGACAGGCCAGCTCGCATCGCTGTCTGAACAAAGTGACGCCCACGAATCTCATCCACGCGGTAATGCCGGCTGTCTCCCACCGACATGGCCAGCTTCATCTGCTTACGCTCGATCTGGCGACTGTCCAAACTCGGTTGTGCCGACAACACATCGTAGAACGGCGTCAGTTGGAAGCGCCCTTCTGGCCCCAAAAAGATGCTGGCGTTCTTGGCGTGACCATCCGTCGCACCGATCAACCAGAAGATGATCTGTGATTTCAGGAACAGCTGCTGGTCTTCGGCGGGTGCATCAGCGGCTTTTAATAATTTCAAGATGTCCACGATGCCCGGACCGCCTTCGTTCTGATATTTGCGACTTGGTGGGCAGCCCAACGCCTGACAGCAATCTTCCTGCGGCAGGCGTAGCAATTGTTTTTTGTCAACCCAACGCCGATCAAAGCGTTCGACCACTAGCGTCTTCGTGTTGCCAAATGTTTTCATCTCCGCAGCGGCCACGGGCAGACCAAACGCGGCCATGAGCCGGAGACAGTAAAATTCATTCTCGACGCTGTTGGACAAATCCAGGCCATTGGGCAGCGCTCCAATCTGCGGCTTCAGAATGTGCGTGGTCGGCGTGGTGCCCAGTGGCTTCAGCCATTTCCCCTTGAACCGTAGCAGTGCCGTTTTCTCCTGTGCGCCGGCAACAGAGATCCGAAAGTCCTGCTCGCGATCCAAGCCGAGCGGAGCCCGCGCCAAGTTGGCAAGCAGTTGCTCAATGTCTCGGTCACTGACTGCCTTGCCTGCTACTTCAGATTTCTTCTTTGGCGGCTCTTCCCCAGCAGGAATGAATTGCAACGCCCCGACGCAATCCCGCCCAATTTCAGAGAGCAGGCTGTAGGCGTCCGTGCCGCGCGCACCGACCTTTTCCGCAATCCGCCGTCGTAACACATCGGAGTCTGGCAACAGGTTTTCAAAAACCGCCGTCACCCGCTCACCACGATATGCATCCTCACGCAGTGGCAACGACAGGGAAACAGGAATGGCATCCCCCTTCGCCAGCCAGCCTTCGTCATAGCGGAAATGAATCGCACCAGAGGATTCCTTCTCCAACCTGCCGACCGGACGGTTGTTCAGCAAAACCTGCAACGGGATATGTTGGCGCGGGCGCGGCATCAGTCAGGAAGGTATCCGCCTTTGGAGCGGGGAACGACTTGGAGTTCGAGATTGAGGGCGGCCAGAACCGAAAGCACGGTCTCCACCCTTGCCGCCGGGTTGCCGCTCTCCAACAACGAGATGGTCTCCTGCCGCAGACCAGCGCGGTCGCCCAAGGCCTTCTGACTCATGGCCCGCTGCTTGCGGGCGTTACGGATCAGGTTGCCGAGTTGACGGGCATCACGAGCCAGTGTCTTCATGGGAGTGACTATGCGCCAAGTCCAATAATGTGTCAATATGCGATTCAGCACATATTTGTTTAATATGCGTTAGTGCCCATAGGTCTCAAAAGCGATTGTTTTGACCGCAAATTCTGACGCGCGTCCAAATTTCAAACTTTTCCAAGGGCTGCAAGCAGTGCATCTTCTGTCTGTGTCCAGCCGTAAGCCCAAGCAGCCCGAAAGCGATTTGCCGGCACCGCGCAAAGAATTGGTGGCGCGGCTTGGGGATTGTCTTGAGCGGCTCCAGAAGCTTGTTGCCATCCCCTACGCTGGCGCATCTTCACTTGATTGCTGGCCTACCGTCGATGAACTCAACCGGTTGGCTACGGCAATCGGGCAGCTGGGAAAGGCAATAAAAATCACGAAAGTGGATTTTGAACACCTCGACGGAGTCATGCGCCACCTCGACCGCCGTTATCCCAAGCTCGGTCTGCTCGCGTTTTTTGATGGGCTGGTCAGAAAACTTGAAAGCATTCCCGTCGGCCCAGTGACACGCATCAATCAGAGGCTTGCTCCCGGCGTTGTTCCCAACAATAAAAAACAACTTCTGGCGATCCGTGATTTATTGACCAGCTTGGAATGGAAGGTTGAAGCGAAAGCAGGCACATGGAAAGAACTGGAGCCACTGCTGTTTGAACTATCGGGTGGCCAAATCAGGGAAGCCAGGAACAAGTCCAAACCTGCAACGATGCAGGATATTGATTTCAAACAAGCTGACAAAATGTTTGACGAAGCATTTGCTCTAGCCGCATTCCTTGAAGTGCAGCGCCAATATTTTGTCTGGCGGTTGCGTTGGGATCGAAAGGTGTTGCCAATAGCGCTATGGATTTACATGCTCCACAATCCTGACTGGGACAACCGGCTGCGCCGTATTTTTCATAACGAAAACATCACGCCAGCAGCTTCAAAAGCGAACGAGAAAAAACTCCAAGAGCGGAAGAAAAAAAGGAAATATCGGGAAAAACAAACCGGCCGTTAACAGCCGGTGAATTCACCTCAATTCGTGAACAAGCTCGTTTAAGCCGGAATTCGCTGCCTAAAACCTCCTTCAAATCTGGTGGACACGTTTTTCTGATTTCTTGGGATTTTCCACCGAAACTTTCAAATCGGGCGGTCTGTTCACTCACCAGCCACCTGTGCAGTCGCCATATTCCCGTAACTGATGTTTATTTGCAGCCGAGAGCCACGCTCTCAGCGGCCAACAGCGACCAATAATTCCTCTCCCGGAGAGAGGGTGGTTATGACGGCCAAGCAAATATGAGCGAAGTAGCGAATGAAGGGACTTGGCACAGCAAGAAACAAATTGCTGACCACTTCGGAATCGGGCTGCGCACGGTGACTGACTGGATGCGCCGCCGCATTATCCCCTTTGTGAAGGTGGGGCATGTCGTTCGATTCAGCCTCGCGGATTGTGAAATCGCGATCCGCAAATACAAAGTTAGCGCGAAGGACTGAGTCAACGAAGCAGTAAGCCAATATAAGAAATTCCCGTGTGGGGGCCGTGGCTCGCGAATGAAGCGAACAACCTGACCAAATGAGGTTCGGGTTAAAAGCGGCAGCTCTTTGACAACTTAAAATTTGTGCGAGCGCAGGTCGCGTGGCGAAAGCCCGCAAGATAGTTAGCTTTGCACAGGCTAGGGTCGCTGACCCGAAGCCAAGACGGTCATACGGCGGCAACCTCGATGAGAGCTGCAAGTGCCGGGATCAGCCGACTCAGGGTGACGCTTGAAATCGGTCCCCGGTGGCGGCAGCGCGTAACCGACAAGCTCGTGCCAACCAAGCTGTATGGATGCTGAGCAGGCCGGAATGGGGAAAGTTCCGTTAAAAAGCCCCACCCATTAAGCGCGCGGTCGCGCTTTGGGTAAAACAAAAATGTCAGCTGAATGCTGACAGGTGCCATTCGATTCGTTGCTTTGAACACGAAAATAGCACCCGATTCTGTGTTTGTGCGAATCACGCGAAAATCCACCCCGGCGTCCACGTTTTGTGTCCGGGCAACCAATTACATGATTCCGACCTTCCTCATAGGATGGCGGAAGTCAAAACAACCATATTAAACAACATTCACTATGAATGATTCAACTATTACAAACCAGACTCCGAACAATGCGGAGTTGAACACAACTGTTATGCCGACTGACGAACAATACAAGAAGGTCGTGACGCAATTCCTTAATATGAATGGTCATTTACAATCTCCCAAGTTTGTGATTTTGCCTTCGTATGAGAAAGGCAAAGACCAACCCTCTGAAAATCCCATTACGATTTTCGGTTACGAATCCATGGGAGCAATCTGTAGTGCCGGCCAATATGTTGTCGTTAAATTGCCGGCCCGCACAGAAGGTTCCGACCCGTCATACCTGCTTATCCAGTTTGAGGGGAACAAGGCTGCTCAGGCGTTCGCGAAACGACTTCGCCGTGGGAAAAATCAGTTATTGATTGCCGGCGACGACTGCGTTCGTGTCGTCGAAATTAGGCCCAACCCTAACCGCGCCGCCGCTTCGGAGCTGATTCTAAAGGACCCGGACAGCCATGAGCTGATTGATGAATGGACGCGCAACATCGTCTCGCACATCGGTCAGGACATGACGAATGGCGATATCGAATACTACGAACTCCTGCCTAGCGAATCATACGATGCGATGGCTGATAAGCTGCAACAGAATTATCGCAGCGCCGTTCGTGCCGCTCGCCACATGCCGATTATCAACCAACCGGTAAATCCATCTGGAACCGTTCAGGCCGAGGTTGCCCCTCAAAACTAAAACCACTGTCCCACCGGCGCGGGCAACGCGCCGGTGGGAACACTACTCAAATATAAAAACATTTTTATGCCCAATTTATTCAGCCAACCCGGCTCATTATTCCCGCACACAGAATCACAATCGACTTGGCACTTTAGCCTTGGCGAAAACTTCCTGCATCTGTCTGACGGCACCAACACCTACAGTTTCATTGGCAAGCTGGATTTGAAAGATGCCACGCTTAAAAAAGTCCCTGATGTCCCTTTGGCAGATTTTTACAGCAACGCTACGTCTAAAGGGAAAGCGCAGGTCCACAGCTCCGATCCGTCCAGCATCTATTTCACGCTTCAAGACGGGCGCAAGAATCCGACCTACACGTTGAGATACGTCGACGATGGCGTTTGGAGGGTGAATTGAAGCATGACGCAGTATTGAGCGAATTAAACCCGATGTTGCCTAGGTTGGGAATTGGTTTTTGGAATGAACGCTCGGACGGTTCGGACGAGTGAAGTGAATTCCCCGAAAGTTTTAGGGGCCAATTTGACAATTCAGACCAAAGGTGTAAAATTGCTCGCACTGTGGGTCTCGGTGGCGCTTATGAGAAACTGCCACCAGTTCAATCACACGGTAGCTCCCGTCAGTAGCAATGCAGTCAGTCTAGTTGCGGTAAAATAAATCGGCTCCATGCCGTCAGGTTGACGCCCCTCTTGGCGTCGCGGTCCTCTTCTTGAATCTCACGCAGTTTCCATATGCCTGTGGCCTCGGTCATAGGCGTTTCGCCGTCTTGGATTTCCAAGGCGGAACTACATCACGAACATGAAGAATAATAAACTTATAATTGAAGGTCGGGGCAAGACCACCGACAAACCTGCACAACAGAAAACTAAAGCCGGCTCCCAAGATCCGGTGTTCGCTCGCTACGGCGATCCCTTCATCGTCAGCCCGAGCGGGAAGGTCAAACTCAATGACCGCGCCGTCGCCGTGAAGTGCGCAACGTTGAACCGTGTCCGCTACGACACCGTCACGAAGCACTTTGAACGCTACAACTTGGCCCGCGGTTTGTGGGTGCCGCTTCATGAAGTCGAGGTGCTGAAAATCCTCGACGACTTGTTGCAAGTGCTGGCCGAGCAATTTGACCAGCAAGAATTCCTCCCTAACGTCAACGCCGCCAAACTCGCAGCGGTGGCCAAAATGCTCAAGCCGCATGATTTGAAGTTTCAATCACAGGCGATGGGCGGTCTGGTTCACGCTGCTAACGGTGTGATATCGCTCCTTGGCCAGAAGCCGGAGTTGCTGACGCACGATCCGAAATATCTTTTCCGCCACAGCTCGGAGATCCAGTTCAACCCCAAGGCTGCGTGCCCAAAGTTTTTGAAATTCCTGGAATCGGTTCTGGGAAAAGCGGACATCGCATTGGCCAAGAAATATTTTGGCTCCATGTTTCTGGGAGCCAACACTTGTCACGGCATCATGGTGATACGCGGCACGCCGGGTGGCGGGAAATCAACTTTGGTGACGATTGTTGAAAAGGTCTTGGGAGAACATTTGGTAGCGTATCTGCGAACCTTGCATTTGGGTGGCCGCTTCGAGACGTCCGCTTTTTTGGGCAAGCGTCTGTTAGTGGGAAAAGACGTTCCCGGGGATGCGTTGTCGGTGAGCGGCGCGCGTATGTTGAAGAGCCTTTCCGGCAACGATCTGATGCAGGCCGAAATCAAGTTCGCACCCGATAAACAGGCGCTGCGCGGCGACTTCCACGTCATCATCGTCTCGAACAACCAACTTCGTATTGCGTTGGATGGCGACGAAGATGCCTGGCGTCGTCGTTTGCTGGTCGTGGACTTCATCAATCCCAAGCCCCAGAAACCGATCCCAAACCTTGCCGAGAAATTGTATTTGCAAGAGGCGAGCGGGATCTTGAACTGGTTGATCGAGGGCGCGGCGATGTTTGCTGCGGAGATGAAAGAGCACGGCCATTTGCAGTTGACCGAAGCCCAGTCGGCCCGCATCGACACCTTGCTCGAGAACAGCGACAACATCCCCGCGTTCGTCAACCGTTGTCTGGCTCCGAACAAGGGCAGCGACGTCACAAGCGAAGAGCTTTTGCTCGGATATTATCGCGTATGCAAATCGGAAAACTGGACGCCGGTATCTTCGCACGAGTTCCAATCTCGCGTGCCGGAGTTGCTGGCGCAGTTGTTTCAGACCACTCGTCGCAATGACATTACCCGCAACGGCCGCGCCGTTCGCGGCTTCAAGAACGTGACCCTGAAATGAACACACCGCCACCGCAGAGCTTAACTGCTCTGTGGTCGGTTTATATCGTCCGACCCGTCCGCGATGGGCTGGAGATAAATTAATTATGCAAAACGATTTTTATCAAAGTGCCACTTACTTCTGGCTGGCCCCAAAAGATGACCGCTATTACACGCTGTTCATCTGTGGGCTGCAGGATGATTTGATGGACGCTTTGATACAGAAAGAACCGGGCGAGACTGCGTTGATAAGGAACGAGTTTGGAGAAAATACGTTCCTCGCAATCTTCGATGGCCCGGTTTTTCTGGTTAACCGAGAAGACAACGAAGCCCTGAAGTATGCCGGGGATGATGGAAAGCTAGAGCTGTTTCCGAGCGGGAACATTCCTGATTTGGAAGACAGCCTGCCCATCATCGACTACCCGACCTACTTTACTAAAGGGATCGAGCCACACCTCGAATGGAAATTTAACGGCAACCTTTTCCGACAATTCAATGGCGTTTGGGTGCCGGTAACAATCAAATAAAATAAATCAAATGGCTAAGCTTATTCGTAATATCAACTCAACCGTTGCAGCAGACTTAACTGCCAACCAAGTTGCCTTGGCACTAGATAATTACGTGTCACTGGGTTGGGTAGATCAAGATGGTGATAGATACAAGTTAAACGACAAGGGCCGTGTCAGGGCTGAGGTTGCGATACAGATTCGCGATATAATTGTCCTGAATGGGGGCGCAAGTCTCGAGGAAATCCTAAATGCGCTTCCCCACATTGCGCCGGAACTAATCAAAGAAGTGCTGGATGTTTGCTTCCAGCCTGATTAATCCGATTAGACAAAACTGCGCCGTGGACTTAATTGTTCACGGCGCATTTTGTTTGTAAGTCGAGTTATAAATAGTGTTGACACGAGTTAGTATGTCAGATAACATTAGAAGATAAGATTAGTCATCTAATCAACCGGCCATAAATCTTCAAGGCCGGTCCAAAAACAAATCCCGAAAGTTAAAACAGTTTGATGGGGCGAAAGCTTCATGCAGACAGTGCGCAGCCCAACTTCCAATCTGCGCGGGTTACAATTCAAAGTCCCACCCAAAAACCAGAGAACCGGACGTCGCAAAGCATGACCTGTTGTCGTGCTTTGCATATTGAACTGCTTGGCGACGAGTCAGGCAAACAACAATAAGGACAACCATGAATAAGCTAGATAAGACCGGAACTCTGGATTCCAAGAGCAAGACGCCGAAGAGCGATACTGCCAAAGCCACAAGCATCCAGAATACGGGCGATTCAAGCCCGTTAAATGATACAGAGCAGCAATTGTTCGCCGAGGGAGAGACCGATATACAAGAGAACCTACGCGGGACTTTTATATTGGGCTGGCGCTTGGAACAGATTCGTGACCAGAAACTCTATCGCGGCAACTACAAGACCTTCGAGGCTTATTGCAGGAAGCGCTGGGACTTTAGCAAAACCCACGCTAACCGCCATATCCAAGCCTACCTATGTGAAAAGCACCTCAAAGGTGTGAAGGGCACGCAGGTTTACGTTCCAGACAAGGAGTCGCAGTTTCGAATGATAGCGGACTTGAAGCCGGCGCAGTGGGTGGAGGTCGCGGCTAAAGTTAGGGAAGCGGTGGGCGAAAATAACGCTACGGCCGGGGACTTTGGAGCAGCTAGACAGGAACTGTTCCCGAAACCGAAGCGTGAGGCGAAGGTCGCCGCGCCGGCAACGGAAAGCACTCCATCACCAAAGCCGGTGGTAAAGCCTGAATTTGACACCAAATTGGTGTCATTTGCGGAGCTGAAAGGGATGGCGGACAAGGCTTATATCTTCTGCGGCACCAAATCGCAGGAAGCTTTGAAAATCATCGGCAAGCTCCAACGCCACCTAGATGAATGGTCGGATTGGCAGAAGAAACAGGAGGTGGTATGAGCACAGAGATCATCATCCCCAAAGAGCCGTTTTATAAGCTCGATGCAGGCAAGTATCGCTCCAAAGTCCAGACCGTGACATTTAGGAAAGCGAAACAGTCCAAGGCCCAAAACTGCGTCATCAACTTCGAGGCGTTTGTTCCGGGCAAAGAGCGCTACGAGTGTTGTGCTCGCGCCGTATTCCCCCTCGACCTGAAGCCAGGTAGCCAGTTGAGGACGTTTCTGGAAGGGTTGTTGGGCACCGAGTTCTTTGCAGAGAATTCGGGCAAGCCAGTGAATCTTAACGATGCTCTGCGCAACCTAGATTGCGAGATTGAGCTGGTTCACGGGCCGCACGATGAATCGAGGTATGACTGGCCGCTGGTATTGGTTGCCGAAGCCAAACCGATCCAGTCCGTTAAAGAAACCAAGGAGGAAACAAAGTGAACAGGTTTCCGGAGCTGCCTAAAAAGTAAAAGTGGGCAGCTCCGGGAATCAGTCAGGACAAGTATGAACAACACATTTGATCGCACCAACCGCAGCATCGGGAACGTGCTGCACATGCTCAGGCCGTTGTTGGAAGACACGGAGATTTTCGGCCGTCCCATCACCATGCATGAGCTGGCCAAGTTCTGCCGTAATCGCAAGCGCCGTTTACCCTTGCTTCGCGGATACAAGGCCAAGGAAATGACGGAGGAGATTAACGACGCATTCCGAGGTTCCAGCTACTTCCAGTTTGAAGATCTGGACATCGGCTTTTTCCGAGACGAAGACGCCAACGGTCGTAGAAGGCAGTTTATCGAATTCCAATTATCAGTCAGCAAAGAGCAGCAGTATTTGAACTCGCTCAAAACAACCCCAACCCCAACCACCAATGAATCAACCAACCACTGAACCGGCAGTCACACCGGCACTAAATCCTGCGCAAGCAGCAGCCAAAGCCTTTATGGCTACCAAAGGCAAGATCTGGACCGGCACCTCCGATATTCCGAAAGCGCCGGACGGGTCGGACGGGCCCGTCGCAAAGACTCTGGACGAGTTTGTGAGGCCGCTCGCCAACGACCCGGCAGAACTCCTAAAACATCGTTTCCTGTGCAAAGGCGGCGGCTTGCTGCTCGTCGGGCCGACGGGGCACGGCAAGTCGTCCTTGGCGATGCAATTGATGATCAAATTCGCGCTCGGGCAACCTGTGTTCGGCATTGAAC
>Ga0007858_1000368_pt1 | contig 14197 bp, 11 predicted proteins | sample CryBogCBH08Aug08_FD_71211 | JGI IMG/M metagenome (GOLD analysis project Ga0007858, IMG submission 71211) | Freshwater microbial communities from Crystal Bog, Wisconsin, USA - CBH08Aug08 | ecosystem: Environmental > Aquatic > Freshwater > Lake | place: Crystal Bog, Wisconsin, USA | collected...
GTAATGCGGCCGATGACCCACGGCGCCACCAGCGCCGCCACACTGGCGAGGGAGTAGAAGGCCAGCATGGTGATGATCTCACCGCGGTGCCGACGAACAATGGCTCGCGCCTGGACGCGTACCGTCTCGGTATCCGCTACCGGAAGAATGCTCATTCGTCATCACCTCGCAAAACAATGCTGCGATACAGCGAATTGGAAGCCAACAAATCGTCGTGCGTTCCCGTCGCGACGAGTACGCCATTGTGAACAACACGCACGACGTCGACGTGTTCGAGCATGAGGGGGCTCGTGGTCGCGATCAGAGTGGCGCGACCGGCGCGAGCGTCGCGTAACCGGTGCGCGATGCGACTTTCGGTGTGCGAGTCGACGGCGGAAGTGGGCTCGACGAGAACCAGGAGGTCGGCATTGGTGAGTAATGCCCGAGCCAACGTGAGGCGTTGCCGCTGTCCACCAGAGAATGAGCGACCGCGCTCCTCAACGGTCGTGTTGAGACCGTCGTCAAAGGCATCAAGGACGTCGAGGGCGCTCGCCGCTTCAAGGGCTGCGAGCAACTCGTCATCGTGGATGACGACGTGGGGTGACAATTCGCCACGGAGGTCACCAGTGAAGAGTCGAGGCTCAATTTCGCTCACGACGATATGACGACGCACATCGCTCAGCCGGAGAGCGCCGATGGGGAGTTCGTTGACGAAAACGTCCTCCACGTCGGACGTAAATCGCCCGAGGCGATCCGCAATGGTGGCGGCTTCATTCGGTGTTTCCGTGACGAGGGCGACGAGAGTATTACTGGGGACCGTCACTCCCGATCGAACATCACGGTATTCATGAACGACGTCGGGCCACTCGCTCGGGGATTCGACATCCTTGATGGCCGATGCCGTGGTCAAGATCGCGAGCACCTTTCGTGCTCCGACCCGTGCTCGCGTCGTCGCGATGACGTATTCGATCGACGTGCGTAGCGGCGTGGTGAGGAAGGTGGCGTAGCCAAAGAATGCGACGAGTTGTCCGGGCTTGAGGGTGCCGTTCATGATGTCCGTGGCCCCGATGTAGGTGATGATCGTCATCAGGATTGCGGGGAGGAGGACTTGACCAGATTCCAACCCGGCTTGCGGGGTTGCCACCTTGTTGCCGGCAACGCGAACACGCTCGGACTGCTGTTTGTAATTTGCGAGAAAAACGTCTTCACCACCCACGCCCCGCAAGATGCGTAGACCGGCGACGGTATCGGCACCAATGGCCGCCAGTCGGCCGGCAACCTCGCGTTGGGCGGCCTGTGACGCGTGCAACGGCTTCATCAATGGGGTGGTGAAGCTAGCGAGCACCGGGACGCCGACCAGCACAATCAGTCCCAGCTTGAGCGACGTCGTCAACAGGATGATGCTCACTACGATCCACGCGATGATCGCGCCGACGAAGCGAGCGAGGACGTCGAAGGCTCCACCGATGCGCATGGCGTCACTCGCGACGGTGTTCACCACGTCGCCCGCCGGAATTTCGTCGATGACCGCGGTGCCGTGGTCGGCCACGTGCCGGCCCACCAACTGAATCGAGCGGTACGTCGCGGTCATCCAGTTCGTCACCGCGAGTTGGTGGCGATACATGCCGCAGATGGCTTGAGTGATTCCCAAAAAGAGGACCACTCCGGTCCACGCGAACAAGGTCGATAGTGAGGCGACGTTGATGCTGTCGATGGCTTTTCCGACCGCACCCCACAGGAGGGCTTGGGAGAGCATCCAGCCGACGCCGAAAAGCATGTTGAGTGTCAAAGTCACACGCTGTTGGGACGCCAACCACCACAAGTAGGCACCCGGCGAGGAGAGACGAGGTGTGCCGGGGTCCGCCACGGGCAGTTCTCGAAACGGCAATGTCAACACGTCTACAACCTTCTAACGACATACTGCGAATAGGACGGTGAGCCGACCTGTAGGCGGGGTTCTGTCCACCTCCCTAAGGAGGATGGGTGGCCATCCATCTGAGCGGTCTACCTCGGGAGTGTCCAGTTTCCCGGACGGACGAGCCGCCCATCTCCCGTGTTTGACCTTGCTCCGAGTGGGGTTTACCGAGCCGTCTCGGTCGCCCGAAACGCTGGTGCGCTCTTACCGCACCGTTTCACCCTTGCCTGTGCCCGAGGGCCATCGGCGGTCTGTTCTCTGTGGCACTTTCCTGCGCGTCGCCACGACTCACTTTCGCGAGCACCCTGCCCTGCGGAGCCCCGACCTTCCTCACTTCGCACGCGAAGTGCGACCACCCAGTCGACTCACCGTCGCCGAAAGTCTTTCACAGAAATCGCCAGATTGCCAAGTGCTCATTCACGAAACACGCGACCACTAGCCTCGCTGCGTGGAACTCGATATGGCCCCCGACGAGCGCGTTTTGGATGTCTCGGAGTTCTATCAGGCCATCACCGCCCACCTCGAATCCGCTTTCGGACGCCGTCGCATGCACTGGGTGCGAGGCGAAATCCAAAAGACCTACGAAAAAGGGCATCTCTACCTCGACGTGGTCGATGCCTCGGGGGCCGAAGAATCGCAGCCCAGTGTGCTGAAAGTGCGCTGCTGGAGTTCGGTGTGGACGTCGCTCAAGCGACAGTTGGCGGATCAGGGCATCGTTCTGCGCGACGGCATGGTCGTGAGTTTTCACGGGTACGTCGGCCTCTACAAACCGCGGGGAGAAATTAGTTTCGCGGTCACCGAGATCGACGTCCAGGGGCTCCTCGGGGACGCCGCCAAACAACGCCAACTGCTAATTGACGCGTTGACGCGCGACGGATCCATGGAGCGCAACAAGAACGTTCCGATGGCGAGCGTGCCCTTGCGCATTGGCCTCGTGGCCAGCCCCCACACCGAGGGGTACAACGACTTCACCGGCCAGCTCCTGCGCTCCGGCTTCGGTTTCCAGGTCACGCTCATCCCCGCCACCGTGCAGGGCGACAGTGCGCCGGATGACGTCGTGCGGGCCGTGCAAATGTTTCAGTCGACGGACGTCGACGTCGTCTGTGTCATCCGTGGCGGTGGTTCTCGCGGTGATCTCGCGGCCTTTGACGACGAACGGGTGGCACGTGCCATTGCGGATTCCCATATTCCTGTGCTCACGGGAATCGGGCACACGGGAGATATTTCGATCGCCGACCTGGTCGCTCATCGGCACGCCATTACGCCGACCAAACTGGGCGAGGAGCTGGTGACACAAGTGGCCGAGTGGCGCGAACGGCACGTCACGAGGGCCGCCGAGCGGGTGGCGCGGTGGAGCACGGCGTTGACGGAAGAGGCAACGGAATACTTGGCGGAGCGACGACGCACGGTCATGCTTGCGGTGCGTGATCGTCTGACGGGCGAGCAACGCCGACTCGGCCACATTCGCGAGGGATTGGCCCGCCACGCGCGACACGTGGTGGAGACAGAAGCAGCGCGTCTTACGAGCACGAGGCAACTACTCGCCGCGTACGATCCCGAGCGGCGGCTGGCGCAAGGGTGGACGATCGTCTCCGGTCTTGACGGTCGAGTGGTGCGTTCGGTGAACGATGTGCGTCTCGGCGAGACGGTAACCATACGGGTAGTTGATGGTCGGATCGAAACGACCGTGACGGACAAGAAGGGAGATGCCTAATGGCTGATCACAAGGACAGTTGGACTGACGCGTCGCGCGAATTGGACGACATTGTGGCGTCCTTTGACGACGGTGACGTGAGCGTTGATGAATTGATCGTCAAGCTCGAACGGGCGTCGGCAATTATTGCGATCCTGGAAGAACGCTTGACGGAGACCAAGGCCAAGGTCGAAGAATTGGTGCCCACCTTGACGCGCACGACGGACCCGGACGCGTGAACAATCGCTTGTACTTTCGTCAGTGGCTCGCCGGTCGCGATTTCGCCCTCGACGACAAGGTGGCCAAGCAGATGGTCAATTTTGTCTACGCGATTGGTGACCGCGAGACCGGCGAGGCTCTCTTGATCGATCCGGCCTACGCCCCAGGAGAGCTCGTGGACATGGTCAGCGCCGATGGTTTGGCCGTCGTGGGTGCCCTCGCGACGCACTATCACCCCGACCACGTCGGCGGTGATTTCATGGGTCACTCGGTCGCCGGCATCGTGGATCTCCTCGCCGTCGCCGACGTGCCCGTGCACGTGCAACGGGATGAAGTTCCCTGGGTGACGCGTCGAACGGGAGTGGGCGAGGATTCACTGGTGGCCCACGACGCCGGCGACGTCGTGACGGTCGGTGAGCTCGAGGTCACGTTGATCCACACGCCCGGTCACACGCCCGGCAGTCAGTGCTTTCTCGTGGAAGGTTGTCTTATTAGCGGTGACACCCTCTTCCTCGATGGGTGCGGCAGGACGGATCTCCCGGGGTCCGATCCAGCGGAGATGTACCGCTCACTCACCGAGCGACTGTCTCGCGTGAGTGACGACACGATTTTGTTTCCCGGACACCTGTACTCGGCTGACCGGAGTGCACCCATGAAGGACGTGCGCCAGTACAACTACGCCCTTGCGCCGACGACCGCCGAGCAGTGGCTAGCGATGTTCGCTCGATGAAGATCCTCGGGAGTGACGACCACGTCATTGTGGTGGGGGCCGGACTCGCCGGGTGGCGTTGTGTCGAAGCGTTGCGCCGCGAGGGATACCGCGGTGCTCTCACCATGGTGGGCGACGAGCCACATCTTCCCTACGATCGACCTCCTCTGTCCAAGCAGGTCCTCTCGGGAAAGTGGGATGTGGATCGCACCACCTTGGTGGACGCGGAGAGATTGGCCGAACTCGACGTCGTGACGCATTGGAACTCGGCGGCCGTGGGACTTGATCCCACGAGGGCGAGCGTGACCTTGGCGACTGGCCGTGTCCTCGACGGGTCACTCGTCGTCATAGCGACCGGTACGCGCGCGCGACGCCTGCCTTTTCACGCGGCTGATCACCTGCACACGTTGCGCACGCGCGACGACGTGGTTAAGTTGCGCGAGGCGCTCGCCCAACTTGAGTCCGGCGCCACCGTGGCGATCATTGGGGGCGGCTTCATTGGCGCCGAAGCGGCCACCGCGGTGAGCTCACTGGGACTGCGACCCGTTGTTCTCGAAGTCGCGTCGCTCCCACTGGCGGGGATCCTCGGCACCGAGGTGGCTGGATGGCTCGCTCGCCTCCCGGAGGATGCCGAGATTGAACTCCGGGTGGATCAGTCGATTACTGATGTCGTCTCGGTTGAGAGTGGTTATGACGTACTTTTCGCCGATGGTTCACGCCTGTTCGCCGGTGCGGTCGTACTCGGCGTCGGAGCGGTACCGAATACCGAGTGGCTCGCCGGGAGCGGTGTGGAGGTGAGGAACGGTGTCGTTGTCGACCGACACCTCTTCGCGCGAGAGAACGTGGCCGCGATTGGTGATGTCGCGCGCTTCCCGTGGACGCGGGGTGGGGAACAGGGCGACGTGCGTATCGAGCACTGGCAGACAGCGAACGACCACGCGCAAGCGTTGGCGCTCACGCTGACGCGCGAGGTGTCCGGTGCTGCGGAGTCGGTCATGGTTCCCTACTTTTGGAGTGACCAGTACGGCAAGAAGATCCAGATGTTGGGACATCCGGCACCCACCGATCAGGTGACGCGTGTCGTGGGCAGTCCTGAAGAAGGAAAGTGGCTCGCGCTCTACAGTCGCGCCGAGCTCGTGACCGGCCTCATTGCCCTCAATCAGCCGCGCGGACTGATGATGTCTCGTGGGTTACTCGAAACCGACGTCACTCTGGCACAGGCTCTCTCGGCCGCACCCTGGAGCGCCTAGCCACCTTCGTTGCACCTAGCGGCCCAATTGCTCCTTGAGCTCGGGCGGCATGAAATTGTTTTCTTCGGTCGCATCAGCCTCGACGAGTTCCACCATCTTGTTCACCACGTCCTGCGGGTCGAGTTGGCCCTCGGTGACGAATTGATGGACGACCTTGAAGAGACCCGTCGCCGGGGCATTGGTGGCGTCATCGTCAAACCACTCCCACATAGATGCGGCCATGCGATCGTTGAATCCCGTGTTATAGGGCCCCGGGTTGAGGAGCGTCACGTCGACACCTTGCGCGGCGACTTCGGCCCGCAAGGACTTACCCATGGCCTCGAGCGCGTGTTTCGTCATGGAATACGGTCCAAACGAGGGTCCGGCGATCACTCCCGCGATGGACGAGACGATGATGACGCGACCACTACCTCGCGCCAACATGCCCGGCAGGACCGCCTGCGTGACGGCGAGCGTGCCGAAGACGTTGACGTCGAAAAGCCGGCGGACTCGCTCGAGCGGGACGTCCGCCATGGGTCCGGTCTGGCCGGCGCCCGCGTTATTGATCAGGACGTCGACATTCCACTCGGCGGCCAGACGCACGTCATCGGTGGTGATGTCCAATTTCTCGACACGGAGGGACGGTGCCTCCGCACGCAACGCCTCAGCCTGCTCGTGGGTTTCCGTAGTGGCGATGACCTGGTGGCCGCGGGAGGCGAGGGCGAGGGCCGCGCCCTTGCCAAAGCCGGAGCCGGCGCCGGTGATGAGAACGCTGCGAGACATATTTCTCCTTGAGATGGGGTGATGTGATGTTTAGAAGGCGACGGCGGAGAGGTCGGGGATGGTTGCTTCGGCTCGCGCCACGATATTCGCCCACTGCGCCCGCACCTGCCGGCGTTCTTCCACCGTGGTCGTTGGGACGTAGTGCTCGGTGGGATGCCAGTTGGCGGCAACGTCGTCCAGCGAGAGGGCCCCGACGGCGACGAGAGCCATAAGCCCCGCGCCCCGCGTGGTGGCCTCCCGTTCGGGCGAGACGGCGACAGTGCATCCGGTGACGTCCGCGAGCGTCTGGACCAAAAAGCGATTGCGGGTCATGCCACCATCGACGCGCAATTCGGAGATGGTGGTGCCGGTCTCTTCTTCGGCCGCGGCGACAAGGTCAGCACCGCGGTGGGCGATTCCCTCGAGCACCGCACGCACCAGATGCGCCTTGGTGGATCCTCGCGTCAGGCCAAAGAAGGCGCCGCGAGCACCGAAGTCCCACTGCGGGGTTCCGAGTCCGAGGAGTGCGGGCACAAAGAACACGCCGTCACTCGACGCAATGGACAGGGCCAAAGTTTCGGTCTCCGCGGGATCCGCGATCAATCCGAGATCGTCGCGGAGCCACTCGATACAGGTTCCGGCGGACAGCACAATGCCCTCCACCCCCCAGGTCTTGGACTGTTCACGACTTTGGGCCACGATGGGAAAACAGCCCGACGAAAATCGCGTCATGCGGTCGGGTCCCTCGGGACCTCGGACGAGATTCAACATCGCGCCGGTGCCAAAGGTGATCTTGGTCGATCCGGGCGTGACGCACGATTGTCCGAAGAGCGACGCCGGTTGATCCCCAATGAGGGCGGTGATGCGCGGTGCTCCCGCAAGCGCGGTCGCCGGTCCGACGTCGCCCATGGTGCTGACAATGGTGGGCAACATGGCGTGATCGAGTTGGAGGACCTCAATGACCTCGTGATCCCACTCGACGTCCAAATTCACCAGACCGTTGACGCCGGCATTGGAATGGTCGGTGACGTGGATTGCGCCCTCCGACAAGATCCACGCCACGTAGGTTTCGATGGTCGCAAACTTGAGTTCGCTGGCGGGTCGACCGCTCTGCTCGACCAGCCACTTGGCCTTGGTAGCCGATTGGTTCGGCGCGAGGCGCAGGCCGTGGCCCTGCAGCACGAGACAGTCGATCACCGTTCGAAGATCCTGCCAGCCGAGGGCCGGCCCCACGGGTTCGCCCGTGGCGGGATCGAACACGATCGTGGTCGCACGCTGATTCGCGATGCCGACCACGTCGCACGGCCCACCGTCGCGCAAGCTCAGACGGGCGAGTTCGAGCGACAGGGCACCAATTTCACGGGCGTCTAACTCGACCTCGCCGGGTTGCGGCGAGGTGACCGTCAAAGGTCGTTGATGAATAAATCCGACGGAGCCGTCCGACTCGACGATGCCCGTGCGGACGGACGTCGTTCCTACGTCAACGACCAAAGCCCTCACCACGCCGGACCACCGAGCGAGAGGACGCCGGGGTTGCACACGGCGTTCGGATCGAGCGCGGACTTGAGGGCCTCCAGCACCGAGTATCCCGAACCGAGTGCTTCACGAACGAAACGCGCGCGGTTACGACCAACGCCGTGGTGGTGACTGAGAGCGCCCCCCGAGGCCAACACGGCCGTCGACGCCGCGTCCCAGGCGCTGCGGTAGTACTCATCGACCGACCCCTCGGGCCGACCCACAAATGTGAAGTACAAACACGCTCCGTCTTGATAGGCGTGGGACTGATGGACCGACGCGACGAGGGTCCCGGGAATGGCCCGCAGAGCCTCGGTGACGCGATCGTGAATCGTGACGAGCGACGCCCACGGTCCGGCGACTTCAATGGTGTCGACGACGAAGCCCTTGGCCCACAGGGGCCCCAGGGCACTGACGTCATTGCGGTGACCGAGCCACCGTTCGACGTGGGCTGTATCTTCGGACGTCGCCGTTGCGCATTCTTCGGCAACGATGGTCATGGTCGCGGCGAGTAGACCCGGGTCACCCTCATCCAGAACGATCAGGGCGCAGCGATCCAGCGAGAAGTTGCGTTGCGACTCGGCAACGTCGTACAGACGGAGGACGGCGGGCCGAGCTCCGCGCTGCAAGATGCGGCGACACGCGTCGAGACCGTCGGCCACGGAATCGAAACTGTACGCGGCGCGCGCTTCGTTGGTCGGCTTGTGATGCACGACGAGAGTGGCTTCGACAATGACGCCGAGAGCACCTTCCGCACCGACAAAGACTTGGGTGAGATCAGGCCCCACCGCACTTCGCGGACCTCGGCCGCCTGTCGTGACAATCGAGCCGTCGGCCAGCACCACCGTGAGTCCCCTCACGATGTCCTCAATCTTGCCGTAGCGATTGGAGTACTGACCCGCCCCACGGCACGCCAACCATCCGCCGACCGTGGCGAGATCGAATGATTGGGGGAAGTGTCCGACCGTGAATCCACGTTCGTTCAGGAACGCTTCGAGTTCCGGGCCAAAACAGCCCGCTTCCACGCGCACGGTTGCGGACTCCGGATCGAAATCGAGAATGCGGTTCAGGCCGGTCAGGTCCAGCGCGATGCCGCCGGTGCTCGGAATGGCGCCGCCGACGACGCCGGAGCGGCCGCCTTGAGGGGTGACGGGTACGTGGTGGCGCGACGCGATGGCGAGGGTTGCACTCACGTCCTCGATACTCCGCGCGTGCACTACCGCACCGGCGAGAGCCGGGAGTCGCGCGTCGTTGATCCACCCAATAGTGAGGGGCCACCAGTCGCGACCATGTTCGGCACGATCACCACCGTCAGTGGAGACCGGAATGTCGCGCTGCGTGAGGTCGTAGACCACGGCGGCGGAGAGATCAGGACCGCTGAACACAGTGGTCATCGGCCCGTCAGGGAGAGCATTGGGCATGGTCGGTGTGGTCACGAGGACTCCTTTTCGACGCGCAATCCCGCGGCCTCAAATTCCCGGGCGACGAGAGAACGGTACTGCGTTACTTCGATGTTTTGTTGTTCGATCGACCAACCCATCTCGGGAGCCACCAGCGCGGCAATGGCGGGGGCGGCCGCCCAGGTGGCGCGGGCGTCTTGCAGGTGGGCGCGCGTGCGCCGCGTGACCAAGTCCTCTAGGGTTGTGGCCATCTCGTGGCGCGCGCTGTAGACGAATTCGGCTCCGCAATAGGGCAGACCCTCAATCATCGGCGTCGCCCACTCGGGTTGTTCGGCGATCAGAGCGAGAATGTCGGCCGCGCGGGTGCCAAATCGCCGGTAGAGGTGCAGGGTGATGTCGTCGGGCGTCGCGAAGGCTTGAGTGGTGGGGGCACCGTAGAGCTTGAGGTGCGCAGTTTTGCATTTGGACTTGCGACCGAGTTGATTGCACAGGGCGTCGACGGTGTCTTCGGCCATCTGTCGGTACGTCGTCCATTTGCCGCCAGTGATGTGGACGACCCCGTCGGCGTTGACGATGACTTTGTGGCGACGGGAGAGATCGGCGGTCCGTTCCTTGACTTTCTCGCCGTGCTCCGGCGCTAACAGCGGACGAAGTCCCGCCCACACGCCGGTGACGTCATCTTCAGTTAGTTGTGAGGACGTTGAACCATTCGCCGCCTTCAGGATGTAGGCAATGTCCTCGGGCGTGCACATGGGCTCGTCGAGGGGGCCGTCATATGCCGTATCGGTCGTGCCGAGATACGTGAAGCCGGCCTCTTCAAAGGGGACCACGAAAATGCTGCGCCGATCACCCGGGACCGCGAACACGGCGGCGACGTCTGCGGGAAGGCGATCGTGCGGGACACTGATGTGAATTCCCTTGGCGGGAGTAATGCGATGCGAAGCGTGTTGTTCCGCCATCGTGAAAATGGCGTCCGCCCATACGCCGGTCGCGTTGACGACGCTCGCCGTGGCGATCGTGAATTCTTCGCCCGATCGTTCGTCACGAACACCGACGGCGGTGACGCGGCCGTCGGTGTCGTGCGAAAAATTCGTCGCTCGGACGTAGGTGGCGACGGTGGCATCGAAGTTGTGCGCGGCAGTTTGGGCCAGCGTCAGGGCGACGCGCGCATCATCACCGCGCGCGTCGAAGTACAAAAAGCCCGCGACCAGTCGGTCAACCTTCAGCGTGGGTAGGTGCTCCAGCGCTTGTTGACGGGTGACCTTTTGGTAGCGCTTGCCGATCCGCCATCCGCCGGTGACGTCGTAAATGCGTAGTGCCGTGCTGTAGCTGCGCGCGACGGTTTTCGAGACCACACCGTCTTTGCCAAAGAGGGGGATGAGAAAGGGGAGGACCCGAACTAAGTGAGGCGCATTTTCGAGGAGTCGTTGACGTTCTCGGAGGTTTTCATAGACCAGCCGAAATTCCTTTTGTTGCAGGTACCGCAACCCTCCGTGGACCATTTTTGACGACTTCGATGATGTCCCCACCGCCACGTCGCCGGCATCAATCAGGGCGACCTTGAGGCCACGCTGGGCGGCGTCCACGGCCACGCCGGCACCGGTCATGCCGGCGCCGATGACGACCACGTCGAATCGTTCACTGCGTAATCGACGGATCGCGTCGGCTCGGTTCAATGTCTGCACCGACCCATGTTGGCACAGCCCCTTCGCCCCCTCGATCGGTCGTGGAAGGCCGTGATTCGGGTAGGTTCGCTCTCATGGACTTTGCACTGACCGATGAACTTGCAGCCCTCCAAGAAACGGTGCGACGGCTCGCCCAAGACAAGATCAAGCCTCGCGCTCGAGAAATCGATCTCACGGGGGAGTACCCCCAGGACATCTTTGATGCTTTCCGCGACGCGGACCTGTTGGGGCTGTGTATTCCGAGTGAATACGGTGGCTCCGGCGCCGGCATCTTGGGGCTCACCCTTGCGATTGAAGAAGTGACGAAGTATTCCAACGTGATTGGCCTGATGCTGTTGCTGACTCGTTTGCCGACAGGGCCCATCATGATCGCCGGCAGTGAAGAACAGAAACTGCGGTATCTCCCGGGTATTGCCAATGGCACGCAGCGTGCGTCCTTCGGTCTCTCCGAGCCCGGTGCGGGCTCGGACGTTGCGGGTATGCAAACGCGCGCAACCCCTGACCCCGATGTCGACGGCGGGTGGATCCTCAACGGCACGAAGTGTTGGATCTCGGGTGTTCGCCAGGCGGATTGGTTCACGGTCTTCGCCAAGACCGGCGAGCCGTCGTCGAGACTGCACGATTCCATTACGGCCTTCATTGTCGACGCCGACACGCCCGGTGTCTCGCGACCTCGAGTGGACGCGAAAATGGGAGTGAAGGGAATCGACACCGGAGACATCGTTTTTGACAATGTCCACGTCGGTCCGCAGAACGTGATTGGCGCCGTCGGCGGCTTCCGGGTGGCCATGTTGGGCCTCAACGCGATGCGACCCATTGTCGCCGCGCGAGGGATCGGACTCGCGGAGGGTGCGCTCATGTACGCCACCGAGTACGTAAAGAACCGTCCGGCCTTCGGAAAGACCATCGCGGAATTTCAGGGAATTCAGTGGGAGATCGCCAAGTGCGCGACCGAAATTGAAGCCGCCCGTCTCTTGACCTATCGGTCGGCGTGGCTCGCGGACCAGGGCAAGTACACCAAGGAGTACGTCCCGATGTTGTCGATGGCGAAGTACTACGCGACCGAAGTAGCGGTGAAGGCGTCCGGTCTGGCGGTGCAACTCCTCGGCGCGGCGGGCTACATGGAAGAACACCCAACCGAGCAGTGGTATCGCGATGCCCGTCAGCTCACCATTGTTGAGGGAACATCGCAGGTGCAGCTCGGACTGATCGGCAAGGGTGTCCTCGGTCACGACCTGTGGTGGGACTAAATGGCCGATATTTCGTGGCCTGACGTCATCTCGACATTGGTGTCGCGTGTCGACCTCTCGCGCACGGAGGCGCGTGATGTGCTCCTCTCGATTCTCGAGGGGTCAACCGACGACGTGTTCGTGGCCGCCTTCCTGGCGAGTCTGACCACCAAGGGCGAAACCGTCGAGGAACTGACAGGCTTCGTCGACGCGCTCATGTCCGAGGCGGTCACCTTTCGCGTAGCTGACGACGCAATGGACATCGTTGGCACCGGAGGGGACCGGCTGAGGAGCGTCAACGTCTCCACGATGGCGGCGTTGACGGTGGCCGCGTGCGGCGTGCCCGTCGCTAAGCACGGCAATCGCGCGGCGTCGTCGTCGGTCGGCACGGCCGACGTGCTCGAGGAGCTCGGTGTCAATATTGACGTCAGCGCCGAGGTGGTGGCGAGGTGCGTGGCGGGCGCCGGCGTTGGTTTTTGTTTCGCCCAGCGCTTCCATCCGGGTTTGCGGTTCCTCGGTCCCGTTCGCCGTCAGCTCGGTTTTCGCACCGCCTTTAATGTGCTCGGCCCCTTGGCCAATCCGGCGAGTGTTCAACGCTTGCTTCTCGGTGTTGCCGATCCGACGGTGATGGACCGCATGGCGGCGGTACTCCAAGCTCGCGGCGTTCAACGAGCGTTTCTCGTACACGCCGACGACGGCCTCGACGAACTGAGTCTCGGGGCGCCAGCGACGGTTATTGAGGTGACGCCGGACGCCATCGTGACGACACGTCTGGATCCACCGGCCCTTCTTGGTATTCGTCACGACGTCAGTGATATTCGCGGGGGAGACGCGGCGCTCAATGCGGCAGCTGTTCGAGATTTCGTCGCGGCAAAGCCGGGGGCCGTCTTTGACACCGTGTGCGCCAATGCCGGTTTGGCGCTGATGGTCGCGGGAAAAGCCTCGGCTCTCGATGAAGGGTTCGAAATGGCGACCGCGGCGGTACGTGACGGCGGCGCCGCGCGAGCGCTCGAAGGACTCGTGGCGCTGTCGAACGCCTAGGAAAGTCGAGCGAGCGCGCCGTCGGAGGGTCGCACACGCCAGTGACGAATGCCGTCGATGGACGGCTGAACGTCAGAGTCGTGTACCGCGAGAATGCATCCGCCAAACCCGCCACCCATTAAGCGAGCCCCAAAGACTCCCGGGAGGGTACAGATCGTTCCGACCAGTGTGTCGATGGCGGGCAATGACACTTCGAAGTCATCGCGCAGAGACACGTGCGAACTGCGCAGCAGGGAGCCCACCGCCCGTAGATCACTGGTTGAAAGAGCGACCTCCATCGCGAGCACTCGCTCATTTTCGCTGAGTACGTGACGTGCACGGCGGCGGAGCAGCGGGTCACGGAGACCGACGATGTCGGACATCGAGAGCGATCGAAACGGTCCCAACTCTGTGCTCACTGCGTGACACTCATCACGACGGTCGCGGTACCCCGATGTCGCCAACGATCTCGAGATGCCGGAGTGAAAGACCGTGCAGCCGATGTCCGCCGGTATCGGCACGTGTCGTGTGGTGAGGTTCGAAAAATCGATCAAAAGCGCGTGGTGTTCCCGGGCCCCGAGTGTGGCGATCGGATCAAGGAGCCCCACGTCGCTGCCCGCGAGTGACTCGTAGCGTTGCACGAGACGAGCAAGCTCTTCCAACGTGCCGCGTGCGCCGCTGACCAGAGTGAGAGCTCCCATGTACGCCGCCGACGAGGACATACCCGCGCCGGCCGGCAGTGTGCTGGAGACGTGCAGGTCAACGTTGGTGACGTGTTGATGGGTGAGAACGACCTGGGCTTGTCGTTCGTACTCGTGCGTCGCCTCGGTGTCGGCGAACCA
>Ga0007858_1000389_pt1 | contig 13733 bp, 12 predicted proteins | sample CryBogCBH08Aug08_FD_71211 | JGI IMG/M metagenome (GOLD analysis project Ga0007858, IMG submission 71211) | Freshwater microbial communities from Crystal Bog, Wisconsin, USA - CBH08Aug08 | ecosystem: Environmental > Aquatic > Freshwater > Lake | place: Crystal Bog, Wisconsin, USA | collected...
TCGTCCGTTCAGGTCAACAGTGCACGCCTCGCGTCCAAAATTGACCCACACGCGCACCACATCGCCACCGTCGCGGCGGTCGAAGCCCAAGAGATGCGACGTCACGCTCAGATTCTCCAAGGTTCCGCGCCGGAGCGGACCGAGTGACCGACGCAGGGCGAGAACACGACGAAAGAAATGCAAGTACGAATCAACATCGTCGATTTGTGCCTCGACCGCGTAGGCGTCGCTGTTGTCGGCGAAGGGCAACCACGGCTCGCCCTGCCAGCCGTGCGGATAGACCCGAGTCCACGGCATCGGCGTGCGGCAGCCGTCGCGGCTACCCGGGTCCACAACGCGGTCCTCGGGAATGTCGCCGTTAAGAAGTCCCAGCTCTTCACCTTGATACATGAAGGGTGTCCCACGGAGCGTCAGCAGTAGTATGGCGGCCGAGCGAATTTTGACGGGATCCCCACCGAGTCGGGACGCCACTCGTTGATTGTCGTGATTCGACAAGACCCACGTGGGCCACGCGTCAACCGCGAGGTGCGCGCTCTCGGTGCGCGTGATCAGGTCGCGCCACGACTCCGCGCGCCAGGGCGTGAGAAGAGACAAGAAATTAAAGGAAAGGTCGAGCTCGTCGTGGTTCCCGTAATAGGTAGCCACCGCCTCGGGATCGAGCAGGTAGACCTCACCAACACTCATTCGATCATTCGGGTACTCCTCTAAGACCTGGCGAAGTTCGCGAAGATACTGGTGCGTGACGGGCACGTCGTTAAGGGGAACGTGCCCAACGAACAACAACTCGTCGGGATCATCCGGGAGGTCAGGATCCTTGCCCACGAGATGAATGACGTCCATTCGGAATCCGTCGATGCCGCGATCCAACCAGAATCGCAGGGTGTCGGCCATGGCCTCACGCACTCGCACATTGGCCCAATTGAGATCGGGCTGCTCGGGAAGAAAGCAGTGCAGGTAGTACTGACCCGTCTGCTCGTCCATCGTCCAGTCCGGTTCGTTGTTCCACGAACTCAACCAGTTGTTGGGGAGCGCGCCGTCCGGACGTGCATCACGCCAGATATACCAATCGCGATGTTCGCTGTTCTGTGACCTTCGCGCGTCGCGGAACCAGGGGTGCTCCTGCGAGGTGTGATTGGGAACCCAGTCCAGAATGACGCGCAGTCCCCTTTCGTGCGCGTCAGCCAATAGAGCGTCGAAATCCTCAAGCGTTCCGAACGTGGGGTCGACGTTGCAGTAATCGCTGACGTCGTACCCAAAGTCGGCCATCGGCGAAGGGAAGATCGGTGAGATCCAGAGCGCGTCGACACCCAGCCACGACACGTACTCAAGTTTTTGACGGATGCCCTCGAGGTCGCCCACACCGTCGGCGTTCGTGTCCAAGAAGGAGCGAGGGTAGATCTGATAGAAGACTGCTTCGTGCCACCACTTCATGCGCCCACGCTAACCAGCGCGCGACACGAGTCGTTGGACTAGGCCAGAGTGGAAATGGATCGCGTCACGGCGTCCACCACGTGGCCGAGTGTCCGCTTCGCGGCCTCGAGCGTGGTCAATCCGCGCGCAATAGCTATGTTCAGTCCCGCGGCGGTTTCCGCAACCGCGATCACCGACGCGAACGCGTTGTTGCGGTCGAAACCGGCTTGTTCGAGAGGCGTCACCACCTCAACGTCGAAACTGTGCAGAATGCGGTCACGTAGAACGCCCAGTGACGCCGTTTCACCCACTTGGTGCAGTGCTGCCGAAATCACCACGGCGAAAGCCGTCGGCATCGTGAGATAGCGCTCGATGCTTACCTTGACGTACTCCGGATAGCCATCCTTCTCCGGCGTTACCGAAGTTAAGGCCGGGAAATACTCCAGCACCGATTGCTCGTACATCGCGGTCAAAATCGCGTCGACGTCGGGAAAGAGCTCATAGAGCCACTGGCGGGACACTCCCGCACGGTGCGCAATTGCGGTGACCGTCGCGGCCTCGAGACCACCTTCGACGACCAGTTGACTGGCCGCTTGAATAATCGTGGTGACCCGTTGGTCTCTCTTGAGATAGGTACTGCTCATAGTGACAGGAAATCCCCGTTTGGGCCGAGTGACATCGAGAAGAGTCGGAGGTGGTATCTCCGATCACGAAGCGATGCCCTACGACGACCTAGGCGAATCCACCCGTACAGAAGGGTGCGACTTGCGTTTCTCAGTATACCGCCGACGAGAGAAAATTCTTTGCAGCCCACGGGAAGTTGTCTGAGCGCGACATTGCAATCTCCCTGCGGTGTACACGTTGTACCCAAAAGAACAGCTAGCAAAGGTCTCGCGGTAGCGTTTCGCGATGACACCGAGACTCGAGCTTCGCCAACCACCCAAAGTCCACAGGGGTGATCGCGTTGCCATTCTCTCTCCCAGTTGGGCGGGAGCAGCCGTATTTCCCGACGTGCACGAGCGGGGACTGGACGTGTTGCGTCGTGAATTCGCACTCGAACCCGTCGAATTTCCGACAACTCGTCAATTGAATGCCAGCCCCCGTGAGCGCGCTCGTGACATCAACGCCGCCTTCGCCGACCCGAGCATCGCTGCCGTCATGGCCGTCATCGGTGGTGACGATCAAATCACCGTGCTCCCCCATATTGACCCCGCCATCGTGTCGGAGAATCCAAAGGCGTATTTCGGATACTCCGACAACACGAATCTCTTGAATTACTTATTCAATCTCGGTGTCACCTCGTATCACGGTGGCTCAACGCTCGTCCACCTCGCACGACCTGGCGGAGCGCACCCATCTCACCTCGACACGTTGCACCACGCGCTCTTTGACACGGGATACGTCGACATCCGCCCATTGGAACGTTTCACGGACTTGCAGTGTGATTGGGCCGACCTACGGACGCTGGAACACGAACTGCCAACGGACACTGAGGAAGGTTGGCACTGGCACAATGCCGATCGCGTCGTGGAAGGACCATCGTGGGGCGGCAATCTCGAGATTCTCCATTGGAACCTCGCCGCGAATCGATGGATCCAACCCGTGGAGAATTATCAGGGCTGTGTTCTGTTTCTCGAAACGTCCGAGGAGATGCCCGTGGCCGAAGAAGTCTTCCGCATGCTGCGGAACGCCGGAGAGCGAGGATTACTCGAACAATTTGCGGCGGTGGTCGTCGGCAAACCCAAAGCGTGGCACTCTCACGCTCCCCTGAGTGCCGCCGAGCGCGTGAGCTTCCGACACGAGCAAGCGGACGTGGTATTGAGTGCGCTTGCGACGTACAACCCGAGCGCGTTAGTTCTACTCGGACCAGATCTCGGTCACACCGATCCTCAATACGTGGTTCCCTACGGAGGAACGTGGCGACTCGACGGACCACAACGTACCTTCAGCGTGTCCTACTGAAACTGCGTCTTCTGCCCTCTCGCGATCGTTCAGCAAAGAGAAACTCGACTCCCGGCTACCGAGTGTCATCCATCACACCGCGACGCGGATGTCGCGTGATCTCATCGTCCCCTCGATGAAGTCGTCGAGGGGACGATGAGACTCGCGTCAGTGTCCCGAGTTCGACTTCGTCCCGGTCCACAGCACAGTGCTCGGCGCCTTGATCAGTTCCAACGAACCGTTGTTCTCGAGCACCAACGATGTCGCGACCCCAGCTTTCGCCTTGGGCGACCAGGCCAGCTTGCCCTTGGTGTCCAGAATCTTGAGAGCGCCCTTGGTCAACGTCAGAACGTGTCCTTTGTGGGCTCCGGTGGTCTTCGACTGGTATCCCAACGCCTTCGTTGTCGTGTTCATCACCACGAAGTTGCCCGACGTCTGGAACATCGCGACGTACGCACCGTTGCTGGATGTCAATTGCTGACTCGTCGACAGAGTGGAATTCGCTCCACCCAATCGATCGCTGCTTGAGACGACCGCAACTTCATTGGACGTGGCCGACGCTCCCGAGCCGTTGACGGCCTTGACCACGAAGTAATAGGTCTTCCACGGAGCAAGTCCGGTAATGGTCGCCGTCCAGGTCACGCCATTGAGCGTTTTCACCGGTGTGATCGATTCCGTGTGCGCCGCCGTTCCCTCAAAAATTTGGTACCCGGTGATCGGAAGACCGAAGGTTGAAGAGGCATTCCACTTCAAAGTGACTCGCGCGTAGCCCGACGTTCCCACCAACTGCGTGGGGGCACTGGGCACGGCGTTCACACTCACGTACGTGTGCCGCGTGTTGTTGGCATCGATGTAGTCGCCCGCCGCCACGCAGTACCCAACGCTCGGGCACGAAATCGCCACGACCTCAGCGTCGCCCGCGATGTTCACGGCCTCCGTGCCGGGCAATACTTCCGCCGACCCCCAGACGCCGCCGCTCTCCTTCGCAACGAAGTTCTGATACAAACCTGCCGCGTCGTCGTAGTAACCACCGACCACGCAGTTGCCCGCGGATGCACAGGACAGGGCGTACGTCCACGAGTCACCGCTCTGGTTCAACGTCACGATGGCCGGGATTGGTTGCGTGGTTCCCCACGTCCCGTTCACTTCACTTTCGACGTACGTCTGATCATTATTCGCAGCATCGGCGTAATAACCAGTGATGACACAATTCCCGGCCGACGGGCACGACACCGCCGACGCCCGAGAGTCGTGCCCGGCATCCAATGCGACCGATCCGGGCAAGATACTGGCGGTGCCCCAGGTGCCCTTGACCTCAGAGGCTTCATATGACTCTCGATGTCCGTTATTGGAGAGGTAGCCAGCTTCAACACAATTGCCCGCTGACGCACACGAAATCGCCTCGCTGTCGGCGTCACCGCCCGTATTCAGTGTCGCCGTGCCGGGAACTTCCTGAGCGTTACCCCAGGTACCCTTGACCTCGTCGGCGACAAAGTCTTGGTAGTGGTTTGATCCATCTTTGTAGTGTCCGCTCAAAGTGCAATATCCCGTCGACGGGCACGAAATACCCACTGTTTCGGCGTCCCCGCCAACATTCAGTGCGGCCGTTCCCGGTACTTGGGCGGCTTGTCCCCACGTGCCATTCGATTCTTCAATGACGTACGACTGCTGGTGGCGCCCCGAACCCGTGTAATAGCCCGTCACCGTGCAATCCCCGGGCGCGGAACACGCCAAGTAGTCCGAGCCCACGGATCCGAGAGTGTCCACGCCCGGTAGAACTTGCGCAGTTCCCCACGTGCCGTTCACTTCGTCGTCCACGAATGCCTTACTCGCACCACCGTCAACGCCGAACTGTCCCGTCAACGTGCATCGCGAACTCGTGGGGCACGCGACGTTGTCCACATACGAAAAGTGGCCGGCGTCGAGCGCCAAGAGGCCGGGCACCGCTACCGCGGACGACCAGACCCCGTTGACCTCATTGGCGACGAAACCATGCGAGAGTCCACCGTTGGTATATCTCCCACCGGCTACGCAGTTGCCCGCTGACGCGCACGCCAACGCCTCAATTTTCGTATTGCCCGCACTACCGAGGGACTCCAGTCCCGGAATCTTCGTCATTGAACCCCACGGGCTCATCGCCGGTGGGGTGGCGGACGCGGTGAGTGGCGCCGCAAAGCTCCCGGCCGCTGTGGCAATGAGGGACACAAGACTTATTGCAGCGATCGTCCACTTGCGATTTCTCAACACAGGTACCGGACTCCTTCTGGATGAGAGCTCGAAACTCTCGTCGAAATGTTGAGATTAGTAGCGGGATCCATATCCAACATGGATCTAGATCCGACCCCGAACCGGGAGATCTGAAGCGGACCGACGTGGAAACCTGAGGCTCACGCCGCCCGCACGGCGATGTCTAATGTCATGGCATGACGACGGACGCTTGGTTGGGTGACGCTGTATCACTCGTGGACGCATTTCGACGAGGAGACGTGAGTCCGAGTGAAATCCTCGACGCGTCGCTCTCCGCTATAGACAACTCCGATCTCAACGCAATTTCGCACCTCGATGTCGATGCCGCACACGCGGCGGCAGCGTCGGCTGACGTCCATCTTCCCTTCGGCGGCGTGCCGGTCGGGATCAAAGAGCTCGAATCCGTGGCCGGTTGGCCGTCAACCGAAGCGTCCGTCGTCTTCGCTACTCGACGCGCGAACAATGACAGCACCCAGGTCCAACGCCTCCGCCGAGCCGGCGCCGTCATTGCCGCTCAGACCACCGCGTCCGAGTTCGGTGGCATTAACTGCACGCGCACGACATTGCACGGCGTCACACGAAATCCCTGGGATCCGTCGCGAACACCCGGCGGATCTTCCGGGGGATCCGCCGCGGCGGTGGCGGGAGGCCTCCTGCCCATTGCCTCTGGAGGTGATGGCGGCGGGTCCATTCGCATACCGGCGGGCTTTACGGGCCTCTTCGGTCTCAAGGGCACCTTTGGTCGGATTCCTCGAGGACCTGGGGCGTTACACCCGCCGTTGACGGTGACGTTGGGCTGTTTGTCTCGATCGGTTCGCGATACGGCGCGTTGGTTCGACGTCTGCAACGGATACGACGCTCGCGACACTCTGTCGCTGCCCCGCGTCGAGGGTTGGGAGGCGGGTCTTGGAACATGTGACCTGTCCGGCAAGCGCGCGGTCATTTCGATCGATCTCGGCACCGCAATCGTCGAACCGCGCCAGAGCGAACTTCTCGTCGAGATGGCCGAATTTCTCATCTCTGCCGCCGGACTGCGACGAGTGGACGTGCTTGTTCGACTCCCCGACGGCGGCCTCGAATGGTCGCTGTCGAACTTGGTCGGGTTGGTCGGCGAACTCGGGGACCGCTATCCGGCGTGCCACGACGACCTCACCCCGGAAATTCAATTGGGCATGAGCATGGCGACCACCATGTACTCCTTGCAGAGCGCGGCGGCGGCCGAGATGTTTCGCGTGTCAGTGAACGAATCGATGGCGGACATCTTCGAGCACACCGACTTCATCTTCGCGGCTACCAATCCCGACGTCGCGTTTGCCGCCCAGGGTCCCATGGCCACCACCGTGGGGGACGTGGATATGGTCGCCCGCTACGGATTCAATAAAGCCATTGGCAACAACGGGGCGCTCACGATTCCGGCCAACCTCACGGGGTATCCGGCGGTGTCTATCCCCGCAGGACGCATCGACGGCCTGCCTGTGGGTTTGCAGGTCATTGGGCGACAGCACGAGGAACAACTCCTGCTCGACCTCGCTCTGCTCGCCGAACGTGAGCGGCCGTGGCCTCTGGTCGCTACGTCAGCCTCGCCAACTATGTGAGGGAACCGCAGTCCGACCCCTGTTCCGAGATTCACGCCACGCGACCCCGTCAACGTCACCGCATCCCTCACCGAAAAATGAGGATGACGAGAGTGACGGCGAGCACGAAGAAGACGCCGGCACCAACAGCGGAACCGTTGGCGTGAATTCGCGGATGTCCCACCCACCCCGTTCCGTCACGCGCGGACGTGATGCCCATACGACGGTGCAACCACGAGAGACCTGATCCGAACGACAGCAGTCCCACGAGAAAGAACACAGCGCCGAAGACCATCCCGAGGATGCCGCCGCCACCCGACTGCGAAATATCGTGTGCGATTGAAGGGTTGGAAGGAAGATATGACACCGTCACGGTGTCACCGACACTGAGCTGGGAGTCCGAAGTGGGGCCGACAAACTGGTACGAGGTTGCCCCGGGTGGTTGAAATCTGATGGTCGGCGTCCAGTTCGGGCTGCAGCCGTAGCGGCCGCAGGACTGGCCATCTTCCACCGAGACGACCGTTCCGGCGATCGTCTTGCCGCCCGCAATGGGCTGCACCTCCGCCCAGCTGTTGTATCCAATGACGATCATCGCCACACCAAAAATGGCAAACAAAGAATTGAGAATGTGCGCCCAGCCCCGTCGCACAGGACGTCGCGACCACATTGTTCGCGGGATTTTGTCGGACGAACTGTCGACAGAGATGTCACTCATCCCGCGAACGCTAGCGAAACACCATCGATGGTGGTGGAACCCCCGGAGCGCCCCGTGACGCCGCATCGCCGTGTCCGCGACGTCACGTGTCGTGGTTGTCGAATGTGGATATCGCCTTGCATTACTCAGATTTCTCTCAGAATTTGGTCCTCGCCAGGTCGTCACGCATCGAGCCGTGCTGCGTAGTACGTTCCTCTGAAATGCCCACAGGGGCACGACCGAAAGCGGGACGCTCATGATCAGCCTCGTCAGGATGCAGAACCGAGGTCGCGGGCGTGTCGCCGTGGCCGCCCTCGTCGCCCTGTCCGCATTAGGCGTCACGGTCACGACCTCGACGGAGCCCATCAGCGCGGCCGTCGCCGGGCCAACGGTCTCCGACTTTCACCTCTCGGACTCCAGCATCACGCCGGGTGGCGGCATCGACGTGGTGACTGGAACTCCATCGCAGGACGCCACCTGCTCACTCCAGGTCTCGCCCGCTCCTCCCGTTCTGCCCAGTCCGGTCAGTTGCGATGCGGGTTGGCCGGTCGAATTCGCGTTGGACCTCCCGGGAAATCAGACCGGTAATCACATTGTCTATACCGTGCGCCTACTGGTCACGACGGCCACCAACCACGCTCTGTCCTCACCACTCACGGTGACCGAGCAGGCCTACAGCGTCGCCTTTACCTCGAGCGCGTTGCCGAATGACTTTGTCTCCGCGTCGTGCCCGACACAGACACTGTGTCTCGCTCTCGACACCGCTGGCAATGCCTGGCTCGTGACCACCTCGACGGGCAAAGTCAAGTCCATTCGAGTGGACGGCAATGGTCGAACTTTCTCGACCGTGACGTGTCCGTCTCCCTCGTACTGCGTGGCCGCTGACGTCGCGGGAGACGTCGCCACGTGGAACGGCACCGGCCAGACATTCTCCGTGACGAACAACGCCATCCCCTCAAAGAGTGCGGTCGCCGTCTTTTCCAGTTGCAGCTCAGCCACGGATTGCTTTGTTGAGTGGACCGAAGGGCCGGGCTCGACCAAAGATTCCACCGGTTCGGCGGTCCAAGGCTGGCGCGTGAAGTTGCGACAGGGCGTCAAGTCAGACGGTTCGTACTCGTCGGTCGTCACCCGTGGCGTCGCGACCGACTTTTCCTGCCTCAGCGGGACGAATACGTGCGTGGTAGTCGACAAGTTGGGCTACATCACCACCTTCGATGGAAAGACGACGACGTCAGCGTCGCCGGACGCCGGAGCGTTGAGTTCGGGTGGCTATACCTCCGTGTCGTGCGGGTCTTCCATTTCGTGCCTGGCCATTGACGAAAGTGGCTCGTACGTCGACTTTCGCCCTTCGAACATGCAAGGCGCGAGTGTGAGCAGCGGAACGAGTGGTGCGTCACGCGACATGTGCCCCACCGCGTCACTGTGCTTGACGTCATCGGACTCCGGTCTTCAGTTCGTGCAACGGACGAGAACGATGGGTGACTTCAACCTGTCGAACCGCGTCCGTCCGGCCTCTCGGTGGATGGCACCCGAAGCACGTCAAAAGCAGAAGGCCTGGATGTGCGGAAACTTCGCCGCTTCCAGCGACATCGTGGTCTTCAGCTCGAGCAAGCAATACGTCGGTCACGTCACGTTGATCCGCTAAATCAGCTGACACGCAACCCCTCACCAGTGCGAGCCTGGTGAGGGGTTCGTCACGCCCGAACTCAGCACCGATGCGCCCTAGTAGGCGCGATCGTGCCGCGCATGACCCACCTAGAGAGAGGTGCTGGGATTTCTTGGCCTAGATCTAGATGGCGTATTCGTCGAGTGTTCCGGTGCCGTTGTTGGCCACGAAGATTTGTGAACCGGACACCGCGAGGCCGGCGGGATCATTCAAGCCAGCCGCGAGCGTCGCGTTCACTGTGGCGCCGGTGGTCGTGTATTCGCCGACCGTTCCGAGGTGAGTATCGACGAACAGGAACTTCCCCGACACGGTGATTGCGGTGGGTCCGCCCACGCCAGAGATCAACGAGGTCTTGATCGTGGCTCCGGACGTGGTGTATTCGCCCACCGCCCCCGCATTAAAGCTGGCGACGAACAGGTGCTTTCCTGACACCGCGATGCCGTCGGGGTCAGCCAAGCCCGAAATCAGTGAGGGATTTACTGCGACGCCGGATGTCGTGTACTCACCGACTGTTCCCGAGGATCCGCTCGTGATGTAGAGATATTTTCCCGAGACCGCAATCGCTCCCGGATCGGTAAGACCAGTGATCAACGTGGCGTTGATCACTGCGCCCGACGTCGTGTATTCGCCAACGGTGCCCGAAATGTCATTCGTCACGAAGAGCTTGTTGCCGGAGACGGCGAGACCGTCAGGAAGGCTCAAACCAGTGATCAGCGCATCGTTGATTGTGGTACCCGATGTCGTGTACTCACCCACCGTTCCCGAGGATCCGTTGGCGACATAGAGTTTCGACCCTGACACCGCGGAGCCGAAAGGAAAGCCGAGGCCAGAAATTAACGAGGCGTGGTTAGTGCCCTTGGCGGAAATTGCATATGCGTCAATGGTTCCTGTTCCGTTGTTCGCAACGAAAAGTTGCGACCCGGACACGGCGAGACCGGCGGGGTCATTTAAGCCAGCTGCGAGTGCTGCGTTCACGGTGCCACCGTTGGTCGTGTATTCACCGATCGTTCCGAGGTGAGTGTCGACGAACAACGTTTTCCCCGACACGGCGAGCGCTAGGGGTCCTCCAATGCCGCTGACTAACGGCGCCTTGATTACTGTCCCCGTCGTTGAGTATTCGCCAATTGTTCCCGCGTTGAAGCTCGCGACGAACAGGTGCTTGCCCGACACCGCGAGGCCGTCGGGGTCAGCCAAACCGGAAATGAGAGAGGCGTTGACCGTCGCACCTGACGTCGTGTACTCGCCAACCGTTCCCGAAGAGCCATTGGTGATGAAAAGATTCTTTCCTGATACCGCAATGGCGCCGGGATCGGTCAGTCCGCTGATCAGTGCGGCATTGATCGTCGCACCTGACGTCGTGTATTCGCCGACTGTTTTCGAGATGGCGTTCGTGACAAAGATCTTGGATCCCGAGATAGCGAGACCTACGGGGAGATTGAGTCCAGTGATCAACGAATCATTGATGGTGGCCCCCGTCGTTGAGTATTCCCCGATAGTGCCCGAGGATCCATTCGCGACAAAAAGTGTCGAGCCTGCGATAACGGTGCCAAAAGGAAAACCAAGACCCGTAATCAACGACACATGATTGGTGCCCTTGGCAGATGAAGCCGCTCCGGCCGGAGTGGCGACACCGACGAGTCCCACAGCCAGCGCCGTTGTCAGTGCTGCCGTCGAGGCGATTCGTAGTGTGAACGAACGAAACATAGGTTGACCTTTCAGTCTTGAAAGGTCAACCTCCTTAATTGCGAACGTCACGCAATCTGAAATCGGACCCCCGCGCTCGTTGCGCTATGAGGTGTTTAACAGACGAAATGTCAACTGTCAATGTTGTTTCAGTTGGCGCCAAGAAATCGTGTCAATAGTTTCTTTCTTGGCTTCGGTGCCCTTCAAAGGCATTTTCATTGGACGAGAAACCAAGTGCGCTCGTTGTGGGCTCACCATGAAACGTAATTTGTCGAAATACTTTCGAGCGCACTTTCCTGGAGTTCTTACGTGGATATCGATCTCGTTGACTGTTTGTCGTGGCGAAAGGCCTTATGGAGTGCTCGAGCGTGCGTTCTGGCAATCTTGACGTTGAACCAAGAAGTTCTTCTCTCGCTGAAGTCCGAGGACGGCGTTGTCGTTGACGCAGAACTTCGGATATTCACATCGCCAAGGGCGGACGAGAAACGCGCACTGGGCGAGCGAATGGGACGAAGTATTCGCTGGTATGAAGCGGCGGAGATGTGTCACGCACGATTGGCCGTAAAAAGGTCACTTAGTTCTCGGCGCCAATTGCGAGAGCGGCGATTACGGCTGCAGCCGACACGTGATCTACCTCGGGCTTGCCCGAATTCTCCAGGCGCAACACGCGAACTTCTATCGATCACGACGACATCAATGGGATATCACGTCGAAATGCAGCGACATCCCCACGGAAGTCGCCCTCGGATTTCGTGACCTCTACAACTGAGTAGCGGTCACGACATCCGAGAACAAACGTCGACCCACCGCGTTCATCAGGAGAAACGCAGCATCGCGTGTCGGACGCCTCTCATATGCTTTACCATATGAAGGTGGCACGACGCGAGGTCCTCGTTCAACTTGACGACCAATTGGTCGCCCAGCTCGATCAAATCGCGGCCGAACAAGGGACGAGCCGGTCCGAGCTGCTTCGTCGAGGTGCCCTCGCCGTCATTCAGGCGGAGGACAACCAGAAGGCCGACGACGCCCTGCGGGTGGCGTATCGGTGGCAGCCTCAGGATCCAGCGATCGTGGCCGTTGCGCAAAGGCTCGCGGCGGAGAATTCACCTACGTGGTGAGCCGAGGAGACATCTTTTGGGTGAACTTTGGCGATCCTGCGGGTCGACGTCCGGTGTGCGTGTTGACGCGAGATGCCGCCATTGAAGTGCTCACCGCAGTGACGTGCGCACCGATTACGAGAACGATCAGGGGAATTCGGTCCGAGGTCGAAATCGGTCCCGACGAAGGGCTCCCGGAAGCCTGCGTCATCTCTTGTGACAACTTGATCACTCTTCCTAAGTCGACGCTAAGCGAGCCGCCCGTTGGACGTCTCGCTGTCGAGATTCGAGCGAAGCTTGACCAAGCGCTCCGATACGCTCTCGACATTCAGTACTGAGACCTTCTACCGGATGATTCAGAGACAGGATTACCAAGAAGAGCTCCATTGAAGAGTCACTCCGACGAGACGTCGTGAGGCGTCGCAGGCCAGGATTCATGCGATCCTCGTCCGCAACCCGACTGTCTCCTACCGGGCAAAGCGTGGCACGCTGCAAGCTTTGAAGAACAGATCTGCTGTCCTTGTTCCAGCGATCAAAGCCTCATTGCATGTATTATGCATGCATGCCTAACGTTCAGGTACGAGATGTCCCCGAAAAGGTCCATGCAGAGTTAGTTCGTCGTGCCGAACTCGCCGGACAGTCGCTTCAGCAGTTCCTCACTTCACAGCTTGCGCTGATCGCGGCGACTCCCACGATTGATGAGATGCTTGAACGAATCGAACGTCGTTCGAAGGGCAGCCTTTCCGTAGCAAGTGCGATCGAAGCAATCAAAGAACAACGTGCTCGTCGTTGATGCCTCAGTTCTCGCCCCGGCGATTGCCGATGCGGGGAAGGACGGACAGCGATTCAGACAACGACTTCATGGAGAGTCGATCGCCGGTCCGGATCTCTTGCGGGTCGAAGTCACCTCAGTCATTCGGCGCCAGGCTCACAGGGGCCAATTGACCTCAACGCAAGCAGACGCCGCCGTTGGCGATTTGCTCGATTTCCCGATCACGGTATTTCCAACGGCATCGCTTCTTCGGCGGGTGTGGGAGTTGCGTGAGAACCTCTCTTCCTACGACGCTTGCTATGTCGCACTTGCGGAAGCTACCGACAGTGTCCTCGTCACGGCCGACCAACGACTGGCAAACGCATCGGGACCTAGGTGTCGAATTGAAACACTGTGATCTATCCCGCAGCAAGGACCGTACTGACGTATTCGAGGGTGTGACAGAGCCAGCGTCATGAGACACGAGAAGCTAAGCGGGCTAGAGGGTGACGATTTAAGCATTGAGCTCAGAGACGTCGACCGCCGTCGAAGCGTCAGCCTCGATCACGGACCACCTTCCTGCGAGGTGAGTGGGCGCTGGGGGACTCGAACCCTCGACCTCAGCCGTGTGAAGGCTGCGCTCTAACCAACTGAGCTAAGCGCCCGCGGA
>Ga0007858_1000390_pt1 | contig 13729 bp, 11 predicted proteins | sample CryBogCBH08Aug08_FD_71211 | JGI IMG/M metagenome (GOLD analysis project Ga0007858, IMG submission 71211) | Freshwater microbial communities from Crystal Bog, Wisconsin, USA - CBH08Aug08 | ecosystem: Environmental > Aquatic > Freshwater > Lake | place: Crystal Bog, Wisconsin, USA | collected...
TCGTCCGGTAGCCTTGATGCATGAGTGACAGTTCCGAGAACACCCTGCTGGAGAAAGTCACCTCGCTGTGCAAGCGACGTGGCTTCATTTTTCCCTCCGCGGAGATCTACGGAGGATTCCGCTCTACCTACGACTACGGTCCGCTCGGTGTCTTATTACTACGCAACGTAAAGAACGCGTGGTGGAAATCCATGGTTCAGATGCGCGACGACGTGGTGGGCATTGACGCCGCCATTCTGTCGCCGCCGGCTATCTGGGCGGCCTCAGGTCACTTGGACACGTTCACTGACCCGCTCGTTGACTGCAAGAGCTGCCACGAGCGGTGGCGCGAGGACAAGATCGACGGCGTCTGCCCGAAGTGTGGTTCCACGGAACTCACCGAGGCGCGCGCTTTCAATCTGATGTTCAAGACCCAAGCAGGCCCGGTGGCCGATGAGGGCGCGACCGCGTACTTACGTCCGGAGACGGCCCAGGGCATGTTCACCAATTTCTCGAATGTCTTGTCCACGTCGCGAAAGAAGCCGCCCTTCGGCATTGCCCAGGTCGGTAAGTCCTTCCGGAACGAGATCACGCCCGGTAACTACGTCTTCCGTACGCGCGAGTTCGAGCAGATGGAGATGGAATACTTCGTACCGCCGGCGGACGCCGAGACGTGGTACCGCTACTGGATTGAACAGCGCTACCAGTGGTACATCGACCACGGCATTCCGAAGGACCAATTGCGACTCCTCGAGCACGACGCCGCGGACCTCTCGCACTATTCCAAGGGCACGACCGACGTCGAGTACCTCTTCCCGTGGGGCTTCGACGAGCTCGAAGGTATTGCCAACCGCGGCGATTACGACCTCAGCGCACACACAGCCGCGTCGGGCGTGAAGCTGGAATACTTCGATCAGGGCACCAACGAGCGCTACACCCCGTGGGTCATCGAACCCGCGGCGGGTGCCACGCGGGCCATGATGGCGTTCTTGCTCGCCGCCTATCACGAGGACGAAGTTGAAGGTGACGTCCGCACGGTGCTGCGTCTGCACTGGAACTTGGCGCCGTACCAGATCGCCGTGTTGCCCTTGTCGAAGAAGCCGGAGCTCGAAGCCGTGAGTCGCGAAGTTCTCGCGAAGCTGCAGCCGCACTTCATGGTCGACTACGACGTGACCCAGTCCATTGGTAAGCGCTACCGCCGACAAGATGAAGTCGGCACGCCACTGTGTATCACGGTTGACTTTGATTCTCTAGAGGATCGGGCGGTGACGATTCGTGATCGCGACACCACCGAGCAGTCTCGCGTCAAGATCGACGATCTCCTCCACGAGATCTGGAACCGAACGACGCCCGCCTGATCAGGAGGGCGGCAGGGAGTACGTGACCTGAGCGGCGGCGACGACGTCGGGCGCATCTTCCGAATAAAGACGCACGTTCACCACGGCGAGGCGCGAACCCAACTTCAGCAATTCCGCGTCGGCGACGACGTTGCCCAGCGACGGCTTACGAAGAAAGTCAATGTGCAAACTCGTCGTCACCGCGAGGACGACGGGGCCGATGCGCGACAAGATCGCCATCCACGCCGCGGTGTCCGCCAAGGTCATCATCGCCGGACCCGACACGGTGCCACCCGGTCGACCGTGTCGTTCGTGGCCCATCAACCGGACACGACATCCGGTGGCGGTGACCTCATCAACACGAGGTACCTCGGCACCGGGAAAGGCGTTGGCGAGTACTTCTTGTAGTTGGGCGGCCGTGAGAACCGGTACCAGGGAACGTGGCACGAGTTAGATGACGCGTCGGTACGCCCGAGTCGCCAGAGGGGCGAGGATGGCGAGGGCCGCAATACTCCAGGCAATGGACACCCACGCGGAGTTGCCGATGGGCTGTCCGGTCATGAGACCACGCACGGCGTCGGCCGTCTGCGAGACGGGCTGATTCTTGGCAAAGGCCTGCAGCCACCCGGGCATGGTCTCCACGGGCACGAAAATGCTGGATGCAAACGTCAGAGGAAAAATCAACGGGAACGTCATGGCCTGGGCGGTCTCCGAGTTCGGTGCCTTCAAGCCGATGTACGCGAAGCCCCAACTCAAGCTGTACGCGAACAACAACATGATCAAACTGGCCGCCACGTAGGGGAGAACGCCGCCACTCGGGCGAAAGCCCACGGCGATGCCGACCACGGTGATCACGATCAACACCAGAATGTTGCGGAGGAAGTCCGCCACGGTACGGCCACCAAGCACCGCCATGCGGGCCATCGGCAGCGCGCGGAAACGCTCAATGAGTCCCCGCTGCAGGTCCTCAGCGAGACCAATGGCGGTACCAACGGCACCGAAAATGGTCGTCTGCACGAGAATGCCCGGAATCAGGAAGTCGACATAGGGAATACCGCCCGGTGGGTGAATGGCACCACCGAAGACGTAACGAAACAAGAGGACGAACATCACGGGCTGGAGCAACGCGAAGACGAGAGAGGTCGGAATGCGCACGATCGCGAGGATGTTGCGCTGCGCGATGGTCATCGTGTCGCTAATCGCCCATCGAATGCTGTTGCCGCCGTGGTCGGCGAGGCTCGTGACGGGAGTGGATGAGGTGGCGAGATTGTCGGTGCTCACGCGCGGGCCTTTCGCTTGGTGTCGTCGGTCGGGGCTTCGGTGGCGTCTTCGGCCTTGTGTCCTGTCAGAGTCAAGAAGACGTCGTCCAGGCTGGGCTCGCGAAGGGCAAGGCCCGCGAGCGGCAGGTTGGCGGCGTCAATACGTCGCAACGCGTCGGCGGCCACGGCCGGTCCGCTGTTGACGGTGAGCTCGATGATGGTGCCGTCCACAATGGGCGGCACGTTGGAGAGGTCCTTTACCAGTTCAAGTCCTCGTGTCGCGTCGTCTTGTGAATTAAAGGTGAGCGCGAGGACAGTCGTTCCCAGCTGCGCCTTGAGCTCGGCGGGTGTGCCTTCGGCGATCGTCTTGCCGTGGTCGAGCACCACGAGTTGCTTCGCCAAACGGTCGGCTTCTTCCAAGTACTGCGTGGTCAGCAACACCGTCGTTCCGCCCTCGACGAGGTTCTCGATCACACCCCACAGGTCCTGGCGACTTTGAGGGTCGAGTCCGGTCGTCGGCTCGTCGAGAAACAGAAGCGGCGGTTGGGCGACGAGGGCTGCGGCCAGGTCGAGGCGACGGCGCATACCGCCCGAATAGGTCTTGGTCGGACGGCTGGCGGCGTCACTGAGACCGAACTGTTCGAGGAGTTCACGAGAACGCCGAACAACCACGGAGGATTCCATGTGATTCAGCTTCCCGATCATGCGAAGGTTCTCAAAGCCCGTCAGACTTTCGTCGACCGTGGCGTACTGACCCGCGAGACCAATGAGGCGTCGCACGCGATCCGGATGGCGGACGACGTCGTGGCCCATGACCATGGCGGTTCCGCTCTCCGGCTTCAAAATCGTGGACAAGATGCGGACCATGGTGGTCTTGCCCGAACCGTTGGGTCCGAGAAGGCCGAAAACTTGCCCGGAGGGCACGTTCAAGGAGACGCCGTCGAGCGCCCGCACCTGACCTTCACGGAAGGTACGTACCAAATTGTCGCACTGGACAGCGAAGTCAGTCATGGGGGGCATCCTAATGAATGACCTTCGACACGAACGCGGTGCGGTGACGAGAAGGTACCCTGCCCCCATGGCTTTCGCCGACGGAGAAATTGCTCAGGTCCGGGCGGCGACCGACATTGTGGCGGTGATCTCCGAACACGTCGCCTTAAAGCGTGCGGGACGTCGCTGGACGGGACTGTGCCCGTTTCACGGCGAAAAGACGCCGTCATTTTCCGTGAATGCCGAACAGGGCGTGTACTACTGCTTCGGTTGTCGCGCCAGCGGGGACGCGATCAAGTTTGTCCGGGAAATACAACACCTCGATTTTCGTGACGCCGTGCAATTCTTGGCGGACAAGGCGGGTATTCAACTCCACGAAGAAGAAGGTTCGGGTCCGAAACGCAAAGAGCGCCTCGAACTCATGGACGCCATGGCGCGGGCCGTGGACTGGTATCACGAGCGGCTGTTGACGTCCCCGGATGCCGGTCGAGCTCGTCAGTACCTTCGGGCTCGCGGTATCGACGGCGAGACGGTGCGACAATTCAAACTCGGATGGGCACCGGACGCCTGGGACGCTCTCGCGACGTCTCTCAAGTTGCCGGTGCACGTCCTCACGGGCACTGGTCTCGGCTTTGAGAACTCTCGCGGTCGCCGTCAGGACGCTTTGCGCGCGCGTGTCGTGTTTCCAATTTTTGACACGTCGGGCAAGCCCATCGCTCTCGGTGGTCGGATCCTGCCGCCCTCCCCGGAGGATCCGCCTCGCACCGACGGACGCGTGGAACCGAAATACAAGAACTCGCCCGAAACCGCGATCTATTCCAAGCGTCGCACCCTCTACGCGTTAAACGTCGCGAAGGACGACATCATCAAGAGCGGCGAGATCCTTGTCTGCGAGGGGTACACCGACGTCATTGGTTTCTTTCAGGCGGGACTTCCGCGGGCGGTGGCGACGTGTGGCACCGCGTTGTCGGAAGATCACTTTCGCACCATGAAGAACTTTGCCCGTCGGATCGTGCTCGCCTACGACGCCGACGCGGCGGGACAGAGTGCGGCGGCCTCGGTGTACCAATGGGAACGTAAGCACGAAGTTGATGTCGCGGTCGTACAACTTCCTAAAGGTATGGATCCGGGTGAACTCGCACAGAAGGATCCCGAGGCACTTCGTGAGGCCGTGGCGAAGGCAATGCCCTTTCTCCAGTTCCGTCTGGATCGGGTCCTCATGTCCGCGAATTTGTCGTCGGCTGAAGGGCGGGCCCGCGCTGCGGAATTGGCCCTTGACGTCGTCGCGGAGCATCCGGTCGAACTCGTGCGCGATCAGTATCTTCAGCAAGTGGCCGATCGCTGCCGCGTCGACGTCGAAAGGCTGCGACCGATGCTGGACTCCGCCATTCGACGCGGTCCCCGCAACGACGCTCCGATCACGCCAGCGGAGGAGCGAACGAACGAGGAGCCCGTGCCCTTTGATCTCACGTCGTCGCCCCGTCCGGGCCTCGCCGCGTTGTCACTCCTGATACACCAACCCGACAGCGTTGCCGACCGTTTCGAAGCGGCGTACTTCATTGACGAGACGCAACGGGCCGCCTTTGAGGCCCTCGCCAGCGGGGCGTTGGTGGCCGACGCCGTCGACGCGCTGGAGCGCCGCGAAGAGCGCGCCGCGGCGCAACTAATTCGCCAAGTCTCCGTCAGCGATGACAGTGACGCGGCGGCCGGCGACAAAGAAGTGTCCGAAGTCGTCGCCCAACTCTTACGTGCTTCGGTGGGAGAAGAACTGAAGAACATCGATCGCGATCTTCGTGCCGGACTGGTGACCCCGGCCTCGGCGATCTCGGTCATTCGTGACGTGAAACTACGACTCGCCGAACTGGACGGATCGGACGCGGCGTCCGCCGAAGCAGAGCTGCGCGCGTGGCTGGTGAGTCGAGAAGACTTCACCGATGGCTGAGCCGCGACACCGCCGTGGCGCGATCGGGATCATTCCGATTCGCGCTCCGCTCAGTAAGGAAGAAGAAGACCGAGTCCACGAGGCGATCGCACGCGGTCGCGACGCCGCTCGCCAGTTATCCGAGGACGCGACGCGCTCAACGAAGGAGCGCCACGCTCTACGGCGGACGGTGCGCGAGGGACGCGCCGCCGAAGAGGAACTCCTCGCCGGAACGTGTGCGCTGGTGAAAAAGCGCGTCACGGATCTGGGTTTCCCATTCGACCAGGATGAACTCGAAGCGGCGGGCTTGGAGGGACTCGTGACCGCCCTTCGTCGGTTTGAACCCGACCAGGGGGCCCGGTTCGCCACGTACGCCAATTACTGGATCTCCAAAATGGTCTTCGCCGCGATTTCGCACCGAGTGCCGTATCCCGAGTCCGACCTTCGGCTCGTGATCAAGCTTCGTCGCTTTGAAAATCAGATCCATCATCGACCAGTGACCACGGCGGAGGTGGCGAAAGCTCTCAGCGTGTCACGGGTGCAGGCGGCGCGCATCATGCGCATGTCACTCGACATCGCCGTCGGCACCTCGGAGGTCGAGCACGAATCTCACGCCACCGACGACACCGCGCCATGGCCGGAAGCGGAATGGATCATCGACGGGCTCAAGGACGTCCTCGGCGATGACTTCACTGACTTTTGGATGTGGACGGGACGCGTGATGTCGCTCGAAGAATTGGGACGCGCCAATGGCATCTCGAAGCAGGCCATGGCCAAACGAGTCGCCAAATGGCGTCGCTTGGTGGAGTCCAGCGAACACGCGGACCAGATGGTCGCGTGGCTGCGCGCGCAGTAGGTCTCTTCGCGGGGCTGCTAGATTCAAGGAGCCCTCGGGGTCATTCCCAGATAGCTCAATTGGCAGAGCAAGCGGCTGTTAACCGCTAGGTTGCAGGTTCGAGTCCTGCTCTGGGAGCTTTGTGCAACTGACGGACACCGGAGACATCCGGTTCATCCGTTAGTGGTTTTTTGTTTGAACCGCTCATAGGGAGTTTTTCCTCCGAGCGATCCGTGTGGGCGATCGTAGTTGTAGAAACGTTCCCACTCCGCGATCTTCTCGTTGAACAGCCCCGCGGAGTCAATCACGACACCTTGCAAGAGGGCATAAAACTCCTCATTGTCGATTCGGTGCGATCGTTCCACTTTGCCGTTCAGTCGCGGTGTGCGGGGTCGGATGTAGACGTGTTCAATTCCCTTGTCGATGACGTGCCAATGGAAGTCCTTTTGGAACTCTCCACCGTTATCGGTCTGGATGCGCTCGACGTGAAATGGGAGTCGTTCGCAGACGAAGTCCACAAATTGGATGGCCGAGCGGGCATTGTTGCGCTCGAACACCTTGAGAATCCGCAGCCTGGTGCAGTCGTCAATGGCCGTGTATTGGTAGAAGCGCTTCTTGGTCACGCCGGGGATGGGGGCAATGAATTTCACGTCAATCTGCACTTGATGTCCCGGTTGCGGCTTCTCGTAGCGCTTCCAGCGCTTCGCGTGGGGCTTGTAGCGCTGCGACCTTGGCAGACGATTCATTCCCGCTCGCTTCAGTATTCGCCAGACCCCCGACGTAGAGATGTCGATGCCGTGATAGCGAGCTAAGTACATCGAGATCTTCTGAGGTCCGAAGTGGTAGTGCTGGCGCAGGTAAAGAATCTTGCCGACAACCTCCTCCGGCGTGGCCCGAGGGCTGTGATGCGGGCCGCGCGACCGTTCGCGAAGTGCCTCTTCACCACCTTCCTCGTAGCGCTGGAGCCACCGGTAGTAACAGCTCCGACTTATGCCGAAATACCTGCAGGTCTTTGAGACGTTGTGGGTGACCTCCTGACAGTGTTGAATCACCGCCAGCCGGTGTCGAGCTCCGCGCTGGATCTCCTGTTCGTTCATGGTTCCTCCCTTCCCTGGGAGAACCTATGTGTCCACAATGTCCGTCAGTTTTAGACCCCAACAATTGTGAGACCTGAGACTGCTCTGGGAGCTTTTTCCGAATCGGATGCGCAGTGAGATCTTTTCTCCCTTTCATGCACGGACGTGATCTGACGTTGTCAGCGCGTCACATTGAGAACTTCACTCCACACATGTGCCACGAAATCTGCACCCGGATGTGGACCTTTTGACCTCGTCGTGCACCTGAGTGAACAAACCCGGTTGCTAACGTTCGACTCCGAGGTGGCGAACGGCGCGACCCGAGGGGGCCAGATGAGGTTCAAGATGAATGGACGCACGACGATGCGAGGGCGTGGACTCGGTGTTCTCCTGGCTGGCGTGGCGATGGTGGCGGGAAGCACATTGGTGACACTTCCTGCAGGTGCTCTGTCGATCAACGGCTACTACGCGAACAACTTTTCCGACAGCTCCGATTCGGTGAGCCAAGCCACGTGCGAGTTGAAGACGAACACCACGTGCACCTTGCGCGATGCGATTACGTTCGCGAATCAGGACGGTTCTCTCGATTTCGACACCATCTTTTTGTCGCCGAAAGCAGGGACGTATGTTCTGGACGGACCGAATGATCCGTTGGTGGTGACATCCAATTCGTATCTTTCGATTGACGGTTCGGGCCCCTCCAAGTCCATCATCGATGGTGGTAACAACTCTCAGATTTTCTCGCTGAATGCGGGGGCTCTCTCGATAAGTTCATTGACAATTACTCACGGCTACACGGCGCAAAAGGGTGGCGCTATTTCCAACACGAAGGTGCTCACTCTCAGCAATGTCAACGTGATCGGTAATTCGGCATTTCTCGAGGGTGGTGCCATTTTTAGTAGTGGCACGCTCTCCATCGAAGGCGGCGTGTTGTCGAATAATTCGTCAGTCAATGGCTGTGGCGGTGCGGTTTCCAGTTCTGGAGTCCTGACCGTCACAAGGGCCAGCTTCGTCAGCAATGAATCCGAATGTGGTGGTGCGATCCAGCAGGACTCGGGTGGGAATCTCATGGTCGAAAGCTCTCTCATTAAGTCCAACTACGTCCGCGACTACGGCGATGGTGGTGGCATTGAGTTGAATGGCACGGCGACGTTGACGAATGACACCATTGTCAACAACATCGCGACCGAATACGGAGGAGGCGTGAGCGTCCTCCACACGGCAACTGTGTTGTTGCAGCAATCAACGGTGGCTAATAACAACGGCTTCTTCGGCGGCGGCGGTGTGTACATGTCCACGTCGGGTGGCCACTTGAACCTAGAAGCCAACATTCTGAACTCAAATGTGCAATACGCCGGCCAACCCAGTCAGTGCCTCGTCTACTACGGGACCTTTACGTCGTCCTACAACGTCGTGGGGCCCAACTTGGACTTGGGCTGTCACTTAAGCGGCACGGGGGACAACAACGCAAAGTCGGCGGGATTGGGCGCCCTCGCGGCGCACGGAGGCGCCACACTGACTGAAGCAATTCCGACGACCAGTCCGGCGTTCCAGTCCGTTCCCATCGGGGCATGCCTCCCAACAGACGCCCGTGGTGTGGCCCGAACCCAGACAGGCCCCCATGGGTACTGCGACGCGGGAGCCTACGAAGTCGCCGCTGCGACGGGTCCCGTGAGTTGCACCAATATCTCGGGGACCGCGCCGAATGCCGTCACTCTGTCCGGCTGCACGCCCAAGTCGACGACGTCCAAGAGCGCGAGCATTTCGAGCAATCTCATCGGGAATGCGGCCGGTGCCATCACGTGGCATCCGAGCTCGAAGACCTCGTACCTTGTGGGCGGTTGGACGGCCAAGGGTCAGGGCGTGTGTGCGGCGAAGTACACCGAAGAGGATTTCTCTGGCGCGGTGATGTCCGGGACATCGACGTACACTCACTTCTTTGACCGAGCCTCGATTCGTTTGTGTTTGGCCGCGAACAACACGGTGAAGATCGCACCGGGCAGCAAGGTCGCACTCTAAATAACCGTCAACGCCCGCCCGGTCCGTCACTCGACGAATCGGGCGGGCGTTGTGGTGCCGTTATGGAAATGTCATCGATCTCCCGTGCGCGACGGACTGGTTCGGAGTACCGTGCGCACGTGCTTGACCCGCAGTCCGCTTCGCTTCCCTCTTCCTCGTTGACCTCGAACGTGAGTGCGTCATCGAAGTCGTATCGCCCCGATGTGCAAGGGCTTCGCGCCGTCGCGGTCGCCCTCGTCATTTTGTACCACGCTCGATTCTGGGTATTCGGCGGAGGATTCGTTGGCGTCGACGTCTTCTTTGTGATCAGCGGATTCGTGATCACGGGGCATCTCCTGCGGCATTCGCAGAGTTCGATACGCACAACGCTGGCGGACTTTTACGCGCGACGGATTCGTCGCATCGTTCCCGCCGCGACCGTGGTCCTGGTTCTGACGTTGATCCTGGGCTACAACCTGCTCGGATCAAATTTTGATCCGGCGCTCGTCGGTGACGCGAAATGGGCCAGTCTTTTCTCGGCAAACTTTCGCTTCATCCATACGAGTTCGGGCTACTTCATCGCGGGCATCCCGCCGTCGTTGGTGCAACACTTTTGGTCGCTCGCCGTCGAAGAGCAGTTCTATTTCGTCTGGCCGCTCGTACTCTTGGCAGCCACGCGACTCGCCCCCGCGGCGTACCGACGGCACGCTGTGGGTCTCGTCCTGATCGTGATCATCGTGGCGTCCGCGTGGTGGAGTTGGCACGACACATTGGCGAACGCCACCGAGGCGTACTACTCACCGTTTACGAGAGCGTGGGAGATTGCGCTCGGGGCCCTGGTCGCAGTCAGCCCGCGAGTAGGTGACCGGTTGTCCCCACTAGCCATACAACGAATAGCGATGGGTTCACTGTTCGCGTTACTCATTTCCGCCACACTCCAACGATCACCCCTCAGCTTCCCGGGTTTTGCCGCGTGGCTGCCGTGTGGAGCGGCGGCCGTGTTGCTGTGGTCGGGCACGTCGTCGCAACCGTCCCTGACGGCGCGCTGGTTGTCCCACCCCGCGATGACCGCCATTGGTGACCGTTCCTATTCGCTGTACCTCTACCACTTTGCGTGGCTCGAAATTCCCTTGCAGATGGTTCACCCCGCCTCTGGCTTCTTCGTCACGACGTTGGAGATTGCGGGAACGGCCGTGTGCGCCGAGCTGTCGTTCCGGTATCTCGAGAACCCCATTCGTCGGTCACGTCGACTCGATCGAGATCGGGTATCCGTCCTGCTGTTGCTGTTGGTATGCGTCGCGGCGGTCTTTGACGCGGCGTGGTGGGTGGGGCACCTCGCGGGGGTGTAGCTAACCGGTGATGATCGAGGGTGCGGCGGGTCGCAGCGCCACGTGGTAGATGAACCCCATCTTGCTCGTGACAAAGGTGGCGACGACGGCCGAACCGACGTTATTCATGTGAATACCGTCGGCACCGCGAAGACCGGCGGAGACGTGGTTCACGTACGCTCCAGCACGATATTTACCGTTCGGTGCCGCGAGCACCGGCCACGTGGATAGATATGCGGCTCCTCGCGACGAGACCGCCGCAGTGCGAGCCAGCGAGTTGATGATCTGCATGTCGTGGCCGAAAATCGGGTTGCGCATAATGGGCATGCCCACCCACAGCACGTAGGCGCCCGTAGAAGTGGCTTCCTTGATGAGAGCGCGAGCTCGAGCCGTGTACGCGATACGCCACGCCGCGTTGCCGAAGGTTTGCGACGCACCGTGGACGGCCAGGGGGTGATTGTCGTTAGCGCCCATCGAGATGATCACGAGGTGTGGGTGATAGAGCGCGAGAGCCTCTCGAAGGTGAGCGGGCCAGTTATAGAAGTTGGTGTTGACGAGTCCGGTAGACACCTTGGCTGTCGAGATGAAGTGGACGCCGGTCTTCCCGGGAAGTTGGTGAAACAGCCCGTAGCCGAGGTCAACGCCCAGAGAATCCCCGATTTCGAGAACGGTGCAGTGGCCAATAGGGGCACTCTTGCGCTGTGCCGGAGCATTCGCCGGAATCTTGGCGGCAAAGGCGCACCCTCGACCGGGTGGGGCGAATGCGAGCGAACTCACGGCGGGCGGGGTTGGTGCGAGCGTGGTCGTGGTGTGGCCGTGCTGCTTCGTTCCATTCGCGATAGCTCCGATGGGCTGACCGACGAACTGGAGAACGAGTCCCACGGCAAGAAGAACGCCGAGGGCGAGAACGAGAACCGGCCGGGGCCGAAAGTGAATCTTGGCGTCGACGGACAAAACGGTACTCCTACGAAGTGGCGTTCACGATCGTACGTCTCGTCCGGTCCTTCAGGGGATCATCGACACGGAATTGTCAACGACATCCTCGGTCTCTAGAGGCGACAGCGTTACCGTGGCCCCGTGGGGGTCGATGACACGGGAAAAACGGTGACGTCGGCACCCACCGATTTCCGACCCGACATCCAGGGGCTGCGGGCCGTCGCCGTGGTGCTCGTCATCGCCGCGCACGCCAGCGTTCCGGGACTCGGCGGGGGGATCCTCGGGGTCGACGTCTTCTTCGTCATCAGTGGCTACGTGATCACGAACCTGCTGTTGCGTCAACCGCCGGGTCGACTGGGCCATCACCTCGTGGCCTTTTACGCGGGACGGGTGCGGCGCATCGTGCCCGCCGCAACGGTCGTCCTCGTGGCCACGATGATCGTCGCCTACTTTGCGCTCCAAGGAAATTTCGACTCGTCGGTCCTCGTTGACGCCCGTTGGGCTTCGCTGTTCGCGGCGAATATTCACTTCATTCGCGATTCGGCGAACTACTTCGTCCCGGGGCTCGCACCGTCGCTACTGACTCATTTCTGGTCACTGGCCGTTGAAGAGCAGTTCTATTGGGTGTTTCCGCTTCTTCTTTTGGTCGCAACGAACGCTCGGCCCGGTCTGCATCACCTGTCACCTTCTCGGCGGGACCGCGGCGTCGTGGCCGCAGCGGTACTGATCGCGGTAATTGTCGCCTCGAGTTTCTGGGCCTGGCACGAAACTCGCATCAATCCGGTCGCCGCCTATTTTTCACCGTTCACTAGATTCTGGGAACTCGCTCTCGGGGCGGTGGTGGCCCTGGTGCCCGTGGCCGTGGCTCGACGAACACCACGCATAAATGCCGTCGTCGGGGTCTTGGCTTTTGGCACCTTGGGAGTTGCGGTCTGGCACTTTCAGAATCTGGCTACCTATCCCGGCCTGCAGTTGTGGTGGCCGTGTGGTGCCACGGCATTGTTGCTGTGGACGGGAACATCGAGCTCGCGGGGATTCGTGGCGTCGTGGTTGTCATGGCGCCCCGTGCGCTACATCGGCGACATTTCCTATTCCCTCTACCTCTACCACTTCGCGTGGATCATGTTGCCGTTACAACTGGTCCATCCGTGGACGGTGTGGTGGGCTCGCATTCCCGAGATCGCGGGAGCATTTCTGTGTGCCGTGGCGTCCTATCACCTCTTAGAAAACCCCATTCGCCACTCCACTCGATTGCGGCGTGACAATGTGACGGTCTTTCTGCTTCTCGCCTTGTGCATCGGAGCGGTGTGGGACACGGCGTGGTGGATTGGCAAATTGGCTCACGTCGCGTGACGCGAGGTTTAGTCCAGCTGTTCAGGAGCACTCAGTCGGAGCGGGACGTGATAGATCGCCGACAGCGACCGAGCCACGTACGTGGCCATGACGTTTTCGCCCGCCACTTGTAAGTGAATCCCGTCAGGGGAGCGGAGTACCTGATAGCTGTGATTTACGTAGCCCGCGTGCAGAAACGTGCCGCCGCTACCCGCTAGTACTGACCACGTGGGCAGGAATGTGCCGCCGGGTACTGAGGTGGCCGCCTCTTCAAACAAGCTGTTGAGCACAACCATTCCTTGTCGGTACTGCGGTGGCTGCATCACGGGCATGCCGACCCACAGCAAGTAACTACCCGCTCGATGGGCCAGCGAGGCGAGGGACTTCGCCTGCTGCAGATACGCGGCGTGCCATTGGGGAGTGCCAAAGGCCGCGGCGTGTCCGTGATACATCATTCCCTGCTCGTCGTTGCCACCGAGGAAGATGACCACCAGGTGCGGGTGGTATTCGTGCAGGTAGGTCGCCAGATGGTCGGACCAGCTGTAATACCAACTGTTCGAAAGCCCGGTGTCGGACTTGTCCTTTTGAATCAACGTCAGCCCGGGGTTACCGCCGATTTCTCGGTTCAGACCCCAACCAAGGTCATTGCCCAACGAGTCTCCGATTTCGAGAACCACACAATGACCTATGCCGCGAGGCCGAAGTGAGATGTGCGGAGGAATGGTCGATGTCGATGTC
>Ga0007858_1000402_pt1 | contig 13521 bp, 16 predicted proteins | sample CryBogCBH08Aug08_FD_71211 | JGI IMG/M metagenome (GOLD analysis project Ga0007858, IMG submission 71211) | Freshwater microbial communities from Crystal Bog, Wisconsin, USA - CBH08Aug08 | ecosystem: Environmental > Aquatic > Freshwater > Lake | place: Crystal Bog, Wisconsin, USA | collected...
GTAGCAGTCTGCCTCCAACCATATACGATAAATCTGATATTCTGGGTCCCAACCGGGGTCGTAGAAGTCGCCGGCGTATCCTTTCGACGTCTGCTCGTATTCAATGTGAACAATCCAATCCATATCCATCATGTCTAAGTAGGTGGTGCATTCGGTCTTCATTTCCGTATCTCCGTCTCAATCTCAATCTCGATGATTTGAAGATACTTCAAACATATGACCTAGTCAATAACAATTTTCAATTTTTGTAAAAATAATTTAAGGTTATTTTGGAGGGCTTGATATGCCAAATGAATTGCGCAATATTATCGCCCGTGGGCTTTGCTCGTTCCATGTTAATCAAAATCGACATCGAGATATATATGGCAGCCTAACCCACACTGAGCCAGAACAGCCTTGCGACCAAATCTGCGACCATTGCTGGCACCAGGCAGACCACTTAATTGTTTACATAGAGGAATGGATGAATGACTACAAACAATCAGCTCCAAGCAATCGTCAATCGGATCGAAAAGTTAGAAGAAGAGAAGGCGGCAATTGCTGAAGACATCAAAGAAGTTTACGCCGAGGCCAAGGGAACCGGCTTTGACCCTAAGATTATTAAAAAGATCATTGCCATAAGAAAACAAGACGCCAGTAAAATTAAAGAGGAACAGGCGCTTATCGCAACTTATATGGACGCTCTGGGGATGTTGGCAGACACCCCATTGGGTCAGTCAGCGTTAGCGTCTGCGCAGTTGTCAGTTAAGACGCCTAAAGATTCTGTTGACATGGATGATTTTGACTGAGTGAAAATCAAACTGAGGTGTGGTATCATATGTCGGTTATCAACTTGTGGTCTAATCCAATGAAAGCTGAGACGTTGCGTTTCTTAGTGATGGCCGCCATATATAGCCTTGCGCTGTTCGGGGCTGCGCTCTTAGTTGGGTGTTCAGTCCCGGCGCGCTACATTGCTGAGTGCACGTTCGTTCAACCAGAGAATTGTAATTGAGATGTCCGAAGTAAATGAAAAACGTCCAAGGGGAAGGCCGACAAAGTATCGGCCCGAATATTGTGACGTTATTATAGAGCTCGGCAAAGAGGGTAAAAGTATCGCGCAAATGGCGTCTCACTTCGACGTTGATAAGGCGTCGATCTTTGATTGGGCTGCGGCAAACGCAGATTTCTCCACCGCCCTCGCTCGCGCAAAGGCTCATTCGCAGACTTGGTGGGAGAATGCGGCGCAGAAAAACATGGATAATCGCAACTTTAATGCGCAACTTTGGTTAAAGAGCGTGGCGTCTCGTTTTCGTGATGATTACACCGAGCGCCAGCAAACAGAGATCACTGGCGCAAATGGCGGCGCGATTAAAACCGAATCGGTTGTTGCGTTTGATGCGTCAAACCTTGAGCCAGAAGACCGTGACGTTATTAAGCAGGCACTCTTGCTGGCATTGGAAAAGAAATGAATGTTGAGCCAACGTCACAAGACATGCAGCCAACAATTGATGCCATTCAAACTATTTTAAATACATTGCAAACATTGGACGACGTTCACGACGCGCTGATGGTTTTGTCGTCGTGCACCGCATTCTTGTTATGCAATGCAATCAGTTCAGCTAAAGACGCCGACGAATCATACAAAATATTTTGTAACGTGACGGGTCAAGCAGTCGACGCCGCAGAGTCAATGGGCGCCACAATATGGACGCGAGGGACTGTGCATTGATATGGGTCAGATCGTCGACATGTTCGGCAAGCGTTTCGACGCCGAGCAAGCACTACTAAATATCAGCTATCTTGAATGTCGTGAAAGTCTAAGTGAGTTTATACGCCAGGCGTGGCACGTTATTGAGCCAGGATCTGACTACACTCACAATTGGCACATAGACTTTATCGCAGAACACCTACAAGCAATAACCGACGGCGTAGAGCTCGATGACGGCTCGCCATACAACCGTCTCATGGTGGCGGTGCCTCCAGGTTGCATGAAGTCACTTCTCATGAACGTATTCTGGCCGGCGTGGGAAATAGGGCCAATGAAGTTGACGCACATGCGATACATTTGCGTCTCGCACTCACAAGACCTGGCAATACGCGACGGCCTCAAAATGCGCCGCCTCGTTGAGAGCGAGTGGTATCAACAGAGATTCCCCTGGGTGAGGCTCGCTAAAGATCAAAACCAAAAACAGAAATTCGAGTTTGAGGGCGGCGGCTTCAGACAGTGCTGCGCAGCCAACTCAATAACCGGAGCCCGTGCGGATAGGATCATAGTCGACGACATGATGTCAGTCGCTGACGCCGCGTCAGTTCAGATCAAGCAGGCGACAAACCAGCAGTTCTTTGAGGCCATACCAACGCGTCTCGTTAATCCTAAAAAGTCGTCTATCGTCATCATCCAGCAGCGCCTGGCAGAAGACGACATCATTGGCAGCGTCTTAGACAGAGAACTGCCATATGATTTCATCTGTCTACCCATGCGCTACGAGCCCTCAAGGGCGCAGCCGACGCTACTGGGACTTGAAGACCCGCGCAGTGAAGAGGGCGAGCTCCTATTCCCAAATCGCTTCCCAATCGACGTAGTCGAGCGCGACGAAGAAATCATGGGCAAGTGGGCCGCCGCGGCACAGTTCCAGCAAATGCCGATCCCACGCGGCGGCGGTGTGGTCCAAGCTGATTGGTGGAAGACGTGGGACGCGCCTACCTATCCCCAGTTCGACTACATCATCGCCTCAGTCGACGGCGCCTTCACAACCAAGTCAGAGAACGACCCCAGCGCCATGACAGTCTGGGGCGTGTGGTCTGGCGGCGACCAAACGGCAATCCCAACCAGGACAATAACCGCCGACGGCTCCATTGAGTGGGACAAGAACAGAACCTACAACGCCGGCAAAAATAGCGTCATGCTCATCTACGCCTGGGCCGAGCGCCTGGAGTTCTATGAGCTCGTTGAGCGCATCAGCGACACGATGAATACTTACGGCGTAGACAAGCTAATCATTGAGAGTAAGGCCAACGGCCACAGCATCGCGCAAGAAATGCAACGCCTATACAGCCACGAAGACTGGGGCGTTCAGCTATACGACCCAAAGAACATCGATAAGCTGTCGCGCCTCTACGCCGTCCAACACATATTCACTGACGGCATTGTCTACGCCCCAAAGACCAGTTGGGCAGACATGGTTGTCAATGAAGTCGCGGTGTTTCCAAAGGGCCGCCACGACGACTTGACCGACACTGTCTCTATGGCCTTGACCTATCTCCGCAAGGCTGGCTTACTCACCAGGCAGATAGAGCACGTCGCTCAGATTGAGCGAGACATGCAGCACACTGGCGCACCGCCAGAGCCTCTTTATCCAGTCTAATCAAGGGAAATAAAATGATATACTGCAGCGCCGTCGTAGATGTTATCGACGCACCGCCAGCTCATGGCCAAGGGTTGGGAAAGTTCAAAGTCACCGTCTGGGGGAAGGAGCCAAACGATTTTGTGCGCACCTACCACATCCAAGGCAAAGATGATAATATGGCCGCCCGTGAGGGTATTGACCGTTTTGTTGATGAGATATCAAAGCTTTTAGAGAGCAAGGAATAACGTATGCCTATTGTCCCCGGCCTCGTTCACAACCTCCGTCAAGTCGCCGGAGCTCTACAGCCTCAAAGCGAAGAAGGCGACGTCGAGGTCGAGGTGGTAGACGGTGAAGACAATCCCGTAAGAGATGACAATGACGCCGTCTTAAAGATTGAACACGACGACGGATCAATCACTGTATCCCTTGATGGTAAGTCTCTTGTCGACGACCCAGACAGGAACCCGCCAGGCTTCTTCGACAACCTCGTTGAAGACATAGACGACATGGAGCTTTCTCGTATTACTGAGGAACTCCTTAACGGTGTTAGGGACGACATCCAAAGCAGGACTGAGTGGATCGAGGACAGGGCTCAAGGCATTAAGCTACTGGGCACTAAAGTCGAGATCCCCGGACTTCAAGGCGCCACAGACGGAGCGCCAGTTGACGGCATGAGCCGCGTCCGTCACCCGCTATTACTTGAGGCAGTTCTTCGCTTTCAGGCTAATGCACGGTCTGAGCTTCTCCCTACTGATGGCCCAGTAAAGGTGCGCAATGATAATTACATGGCCACCGTCCAAGAAGACAACATCGCAGACGCCCTCGAAAAAGACCTTAACCACTACCTCACCGCTGTGGCTAAAGAGTATTATCCTGATACAGACCGAATGCTGTTCATGCTTGGGTTTGGCGGGACCTCATTTAAAAAAGTCTATTTTTGTCCGTTACGGGGGCGTCCGGTCTCGGAGTCAGTTGACGCAGATGACCTCATTGTTAACAACGCTGCTACGACACTGCAGGACGCCAAGCGCGTAACACACCGCGTGATGATGCGTCCGTCTACTGTTCGTCGCTTGCAGATCCTTGGCGTATATCGTGACGTTGATTTGTCGGTGCCTGGCTTTGAGGAGCTTGACGCCGTGCAGCGCGCCAAGAATGAGCAGCAGGGCATTCAGATGTCTTCAATGGACCCTGAAGACCGTGACCGTGAGATATATGAGGTTTACTGCGAATTAGACATCCGAGGCTTTGAGCATAAATATAAAGGTCGTGAGACAGGATTAGAAATTCCCTATCGCGTCACAATTGATGTATCATCGCGTGAGATACTGTCCATTGTTCGTAACTATAATGAACCGACGGGCGAAGAAGGCGATGAGCTTCCAGAATCTAGACAGACTTTCGTTAAATATACGTTTGTTCCTGGAATGGGTTTCTACGATCTTGGCCTACTCCATATCCTTGGTAACACTACTAACGCTGTAACTGCCGCATGGCGAGAAATGTTAGACGCGGGAATGTATGCAAACTTTCCCGGCTTCCTAATGGCAGACACAGGCGCACGCCAAAACACGAACATATTTCGCGTGCCTCCTGGTGGCGGGGCGTTAGTGAAGACGGGCGGTCTGCCGCTCAGTCAAGCGATCATGCCTCTCCCATACAAGGAGCCGGGACAGGCGCTCATGAACCTTGTCACCAGTATGGTGGAGACGGGTCAGCGCGTTGGTATGACGGCGGAATTACAGGTGGGCGAGGGAAAGCAGGACGCACCAGTTGGGACGACGCTGGCGCTCATCGATCAAGCTACGAAGTTGATGAACTCAGTTCACAAGCGCCTACATTCTGCGCAGGCCGAGGAGTTCAAGTTATTAGTAGATTGTTTCAGGGAGCACCCAGAGAGCTTCTTGAGGAAGGTGAAGGTTAAGTCGTCGCAATGGAATGAGCAGGCGTTCCTTGCCGCCATTAACGACCACGAGCTTGTCCCGCAGGCAGACCCTAATACAGCGAGCCAAATGCAGCGCCTCATGAAGGTTGTTGCATTGAAGCAACTGCAGGCCCAAAACCCGTCGATGTATGACGCACTGGCAATTGATACCGCGGCATTGAAGGCAATTGGTTGGGGCAATCCAGAACAATTCTTGGCGACAAGGCCAGACCAGCAACAGCCTCCTCCGCAAGTCATGCAGGCAATGGCCGACTTGCAAATTCGCAAGCAGGAAGCTGACGCAAAGACATTGACGGCTCAAGCCAACGCCGCAAAGATTATGGGTGGCGGCCAACAGGGTCAGCAGCTTGATCCTAATAAAATTGCTGAAATGCAATTAAAGAAACTTGATGCAGAGGTTCGCCAGCAAGATTCCGATAACCGTTTGCGCGAATCAATGATTGACTTGCAGGCTCAGAAAATGAGCGTTCAGGCTGATTTACATAAGGCTGGCTTAAAGAACCAGGACGACCGCTTTGAGGCAATGAATAGACAGAGGGACCGGGAGAGCGCCGAGCGCATTGCGGCTGTTAAGCTTGCGGCTGACATTGCAAAAGACCCTCAGTCTGCAGAATTGATACGTCACTTCTTGTCGCCTGGAATGATTGAGCGTTTGGAATCAAATGAGCCGCCTATTGAGGACCAGCAGTAATGGGCAAGAAGACTATCAAGGGGCTTGACTATCCCCTTAAAAGTTCTGGCAAGTTACGGGCGGCACTCAAGCCAGGCAATGAAACTGGACACGTCGCTGTTATGTCTCCAAAGGAATTTTTAAAGCACGCCAATAGATTGAAGGGGACGAAAGAAGACAAGCTACTCATTTCTTCGTTTAAAGAAGGAATGAAAGACGGAAAGAAGTTTAAGGCCTTAAAGCTTCTGTCCCACAACCATGCCGATGGGCGCCATAGGGCGACTGCGGCTGAACAGTTGGGCATTAAAGAATTGCCCGTCATTGATTATCGTGAAAGCGGTTTGGACGAAATAAAAGGCGCTCATGCTATTGGTGATGAAATGAAAGACGTTAAGAAAGAGATTAGGCAAGAACGTGCTCATGGCGGCCCAGTATTGCCGTTGGGGAGTGAAGACCCTAACGAGGCATTCCGTAGGCTGATTGCTTGGAGCTTTGCTGTCGAGCCGTTACTTAAACGCCCTCACAGAGACGATGGCGGTAGAATTGGTTACGCCACCGATGGTGGGGTTGAAGGCGACGTGCAATTTGCGCCTGAAGAACTAACTCCCAATCTTCCTACGTTTGCTAGACAAGACCCGCAGGAGTCAATTCGTTCGGCATTAGAGACGGCTAAAAACCTGCCTGCTCCAAGGCCTGAAGCTACACTATCAGCATATGAGCCAACGATTGGTGAGAAGATTTATGGCGCCGTTGCTGGCCTTGGTAGCGAGCGCCCATCTCCTGAGCGTCGTCGCTTTGCAGAGGGCGTTAGTGAGCTTGCTGGCTTTACGCCAGGTCTTGGCAATGTGATGTCGGCTGAAGAAGCTAAGCGTGCAGGGGAAGGTGGAGATTACGGCGGGATGGCTTTGGCCGCGTTAGGAGCGGTTCCTGCCTTTGGTCCTGTAGAAGAAGCTGTCAAAGTCGCTAAAGGATTAAAGGGGTCTAAACTTGCTAAAGAGGCGAAAGTAGCCACAGAGATTGGATCTCACCCTCATGAAATTGATTCTCGCTTACCTACTGGGGCGAAGGGAATCGAGATGGATGTGGCAGGGGGACCTAAAATAGTAGATTACGAATCTATGAAAGCCACAGATCCATTATTTGCTAAAAATGTAGGTGTTACTAGAGATTATCCCCATGCCCACGAAGATGTTAAAGGTATGGGACACGAAGAAGCGGCAGAGCATTTTATAGATCATGTGAAAGATAATCTTTTATGGTTGCATGATCAGATACCAGAAAATATTAGGGGCAGAAGCTCTCTTTGGTATGATGGCGGTAATAAAATAGTAAAAGATTGGTCAAAAAAATACGGGATATCTGAATCCTCTGCGGCAGGAGCACTGGCGGCTTTATCACCACAAAAAGATTGGTTCCAGAACGTATCTTTGGCTGATCGTGTTTTAGATACGATTAAAGGTCGTGGCGATAATTTTTATCATGGATATGTAATGACTCCAAAAATGGAGAAGTTTTTCCTCAATACTCCTTCATTAAACAAAGATAAATATCAGCCAATGTTTTCTCTAATTAAAGGTAAATCTCTGGGTGATATCCATAAAATGGATTTGCCGGATGATGAAAAAGCAATTTTAAAGGCTATGTGGACGAGGTTACATGACCAAACAGAACGTGCTCCGCACTATCAATTGGTCCATCCAGAAGGAACGCTGGGAGAATTTGCCACTAATGCTAACGGTTCTCGATCTAAAGCGGGTTGGGGTTCTCTTCCAGAAATAGCAAAAGCCATTAGAGCAATAGAATCCGGTGGTGGACGGGAAAATTTAAACGGTCTTATGGGCGAGAAACATAAAGTAAGAAGCTTTTACAATAATCTTCTGGCTCCTAATTCTTCTCGCGGAGATGTTACCATTGATACTCACGCAGTAGCCGCTGGCTTACTAAGGCCATTATCGGGCAATGATTTAGAAGTCGCTCATAATTTTGCAAATTATGCTGGGAAAGGAATGCCGGGGGTCGCAGGATCGGCGGCCAGTGGCATTCAAGGAACATATCCTCTTTACGCAGAAGCCTATAGACGTGCGGCTAAAGAAAGAGGTATTCTGCCAAGGCAAATGCAGTCTATAACTTGGGAAGGCGTGCGTGGGTTATTCCCAGATGTATTTAAAAACCCCGCTAATAATAAAGTTATTAATTCTATTTGGAAACAATATGCCGAAGGTAAACTGACAAAAAATGAAGCGCGACAACAAATACTAGATTTTGCAGGAGGAATTAATGCGCCCGAATGGCACTGAAGATAATGCACTTTCGAGATTAATGAACAGATTGGGCATTCCAGTTACAAGAGAAAATTATCTTGATTTAGCTTTCATGGGAGAGCCTCCAAAAGAGTTGTCTCATGAGCAAGAAACAGATGTCCCTCATCACATTCGTAAATCTGCCAAGGGAAGAGAATCTCATTTAGAGGGATCTTCATCTATCGTAGACCGCGCTCTTGATGTAGTATCTAAAAACCGCAAATAACTGCGGCGGGGGACGCCCCGTTTTATCCAGCTGGAGTTTAAAAGAATGTATGAGATGGCAAAAAAAGCGCGAGAGAAAATGAAGGCTAAGGCCAAGTCTCTCGCCAACCCAGGCAGCTACGCAAAAGACCAGCGCGTCGATAGTTCCGACTGGTCTCCAGCTGAGCCTATGAATGGTGAGGCAAAAACTGGGATGCGTCCAATCTCCCGCCGCCAATACAAAAAAGGCGGTCGCGTTGAGACAGAAATTGGCGTCGGTATGGCCAATAAAGACATGCGTGAGGCCAATAAAGACCGCGAAGGCGTAAAGCACGTCGGCGGCTTTAAGAAGGGTGGCGAGGCTAAGGCTTGCTGGGGCGGGAAGATGAAGAAGGCCAGTGGCGGTCAAGTCCTATCCAGCGCCGCATCTAAAAAAGATACAAAAGAGCGTATTGGCACAGAAAAAATTACACCAGTTCGCGCTAAGGCTGAGCATTATAAAAAGGGCGGCAAGGTTCGCTCAAAGCACGCCGACGGTGAACGCGTCCTGCCAAGCCCGGAGGAAGCAATCGGTTCAGAAGTTCGCATGAAGGGTTTGAAGGTTATGCCTTCTTCTTCAGATAGCGCCAGAGCTCAAGTTTCTCCTTCTCAGCTACGCCGCGAAGAAAGCTATACTGACGCAGACATGCGCGCCTCACGTTTTGGTCGCAAGGCTGGCGGCAAGGCCAAGCATCCAGACGTTAAAGAAGACAAGGCGCTTGTCCGTAAGATGGTAAAGAAAGACGCATTGACGGGCAAAAAAGACGGCGGTGCGACTGGTGAAAAGTGGATTCAGAAGGCCATTAAGCATAAGGGCGCATTGCATAAGCAACTTGGCGTCCCTGCCGGCGAGAAGATTCCTGCAAAGAAACTTGAGAAGGCCGCAGAAAAAGGTGGCAAGCTCGGTAAGCGCGCCCGTCTCGCTGAGACCCTAAAGCGCATGAACCGCGCAGAGGGCGGCGGCTTTGGCTTGCTTGGTGAGGGTAAGAAAAAAAGCCCACGCGGCAAGGCTGGAAAGACAGACATTCATATTAACGTGATTGCTGGTCAGCGTCCTTCTGCTCCAATGCCTACGGGCATGGCTACGCCTACTATGCCGACGACGCCTATGCCTCCAGTGGCGCCCGCTGCTGCTGCTCCAGCAAGCCTGCCAATGGCGCGCAAGGCCGGCGGCAGAATCACAAAGATTGCCAAGTCATATAAGGACATGGAGGCCGGCGCTGGTTCTGGTGAGGGTCGCCTTCAAAAGACGGACATTGCTAAGCTACACAAGGATGCGCCTGCCCGTAAAGCTGGCGGGAAGGTTCGCGGCAAGTAATTGACGCGATTGGGGGCCTGCAATCCCCTTCCTCTTGCAGGCCCTCATACTTACATGAGGTAGGACCAGAGTGGAAGCTGGGCATGGGAACATTTACGGTGTCGCAACTCTTCGAGAGAGAGTTGAGAAGATTAATAGATGTTGAAATTGAAAGACTAAAGGAAAATATGTCCTTCGGAATGGTTGAAGATTTTGACGAATACCGCTTCATGAGCGGTAAAATTGCTGGTCTGCGCTTGGCCGTTGAATATATGGACGAGGCAGACAGTAATATTCATGGAAGGGAAGCACAATGAAGCAACTGGAAATGGATCATGGAGACGATCCAAAGGGTAAGTTAATAGATGAAATTGGCGATATCTCTGACATTGAGATTTTCAACAATCAGATTTTAGTTGGCGTCTATATTAGGCCTGAGAAAACTAAGAGCGGTCTATATTTAAGCGATAAATATCGTGACGAAGATAGATTCCAGTCAAAAGTGGGGCTCATTTTAAAGATGGGGCCGTCTGCTTTTAACGACGAAACTGGCGAATGGTTTGAAGGGGTCTCATTTAATAGTCACGACTGGGTCGTTTTTCGTCCATCTGATGGTTGGAGCGTGACTGTTAATGGCGTTTTGTGCCGAATGTTGTCTGATACGCAAGTAAAGGCGCGTATTAGAGCTCCAGATCAGATGTGGTAGGAGATATTTATATGTCTGAAGATAAAGATCACGTTGAAGTCGTCTTAGACGACCCTAAAGAAGACAAGAAAAACGATGATATCGTTGTCGAAGTTGAAAAAGACGAGCCAGAAGCCGGCAAAACAAAAGAAAAAACAGTAAAGGCTGAAAAGTCTGCTGAAATATCGACTGACGAAGGTATCAATGAGCTAAAAAAGAGCCTTGAACGTGAAAAACTTGCGCGTCTTGAGGCTGAAAAGCGTGCCAGGCAGGCATATGAACATGCTCAAAGGGCTACTGAGGGTAAAACAGAGTCTGATTACCAGCTCGTTGTTAATGCCATTGAGACAGTCAAGGAAAGAAATGACACTCTAAAGTCTGCCTATGCTGATGCTATGGGCGCAGGAGATTACGCTAAGGCCGCAGAGATCCAAGAGGCTCTTGCCACGAATGCGACACAGCTTTCTGAGCTAAAGCGCGGCAAAAAGGCCATGAAAGATCAAATGAAGTCTGCCGAAGAGGCTGCTACGCAGCAACCTCAGTTTAAGGGAGACCTTGTTGATCAAATTGCGTCTAATGTTTCTCCTAAATCTGCCTCATGGTTGAGAGACAATAGGGACAATCTTCGTGACGAGAGAACAATTCGTCGCATGTATCGGGCGCATGAAGATGCTGTCGATGACGGTATCGTTCTTGATAGCGACGAGTATTTTTCTTTTATTGAAAATCGTCTCGGTTTTCATAAAAACGACGATGCTGATCCTGTGTCAGATGCCGCGGCTCCTTCTCCGCGTCGTCAAGTTCCTCCTCCTGCTGCTCCTGTCTCTAGGGGCAATCAAAGACCAAATGTCATTCGTCTTTCGAGGGAGCAGGCCGACACGGCAAAAATGATGGGAATGACTGAGGCTGAATACGCAAAAAACATGATCGCCCTTCGCAATGAAGGCAAGATGGGAAGGCAATAATTATGGAATCTAATATTAGACGTGGACGGCCAAAGGGTCTTTTCCAGAAAAGCAAATCAGAGCCAGTTCTTCAAGACGATGTAACAGATGTCGTTGAAGAGGCGGCTCCAGTTGAGGTTGTTTCTTCACTGAGGCCGCCTATTCGTGACGCAGACCCGCGTGAGAGAGCTCGCCAACGTGCCGCAGAATTGCGTGAGCACCTTGGAGAAGTGGTGGACGGGACTGATGAGTTCTACGTCGACCCAGGTATTATTCCTGAAGGTTGGACGTATATGTGGCGCCGTCACACGGTATATGGCGCTGAAGACCCCGCGTATCAGGTTCAACTTGCGCGTGCTGGTTGGACCGCCGTTCCAACAAGCCGACACCCGGAAATGATGCCGCACGACACAAACAGTGGTATCATCACCCGCAAGGGTAATATTCTGATGGAGTGCCCGACGGAGATTATTGACGAGCGTAAGGCTGCAGAACTTCGTAAGGCAAAAATGCAGGTTCGCGCCAAGGAAGAGCAACTGTCTGGAACGCCAGATGGAACGCTGACGCGAGATCACGCCAAGGTAAGGCCGCAGATTAATAAGTCGTATGAGCCTATGCCTGTGCCGCGGGATTAAAAATACAAACAAAATAGAGGCCCCTAAATGGGGTCTCTTTACGTTTACCATCGTTTTATATATAATAATGTTAAGCCTGAAAAATGGCCTGGGCCTCCTCGGCGTGAGGCGTTAACACTTTCCGGCTTCTATAATCGCCCCGGTGCGCGATGACAGAGCCTCCTGTAAAAGGGAGAAACCGTCATGGCGAATACAAATGCGCCGTTTGGGTTTAGACAATATCAGGGCAACGGCTCTGCTCCGACGTATGAGCAAGTCGCCGTCCTTATTGATTACAATGCTACCAACATCTTCTTTGGCGACCCTGTAACGTGGCAGGCTGACGGCTCTGTTGCACAGGCTGCCGCTACTGGCGCTACCCCAGCCGCTCTCGGCATTGCCGGCATCTTCGTTGGCTGCAAATACCTGTCAGTGTCTCAGAAGCGCACCGTGTGGTCGAACTTCTGGGTCGGCAGCGACGTTGCTTCAACACAGACTGTTGAAGGCTATATCGTCAACGATCCTAATGCTAAGTTTGTTGTTCAGTCAGACGCAACTGGCTTGGCGCTTGCTGACGTAAATTCTACGATCGGTTTTGCCTTTTACAACATTGGCACTGGCGCTGGCACCAACAGCACCGGCAACACAGCTAACGGATTGTCGACCGCGTATCTTGATACGACGACGCTTAATACTTCTAGCTACCTTCAGAACAATCCATTCAAGATTGTTTCCATCATCAACAACCCTCCTGGTGCGCAAGGCACACTGTCGAACGGACAGGCTTATGATCAAGCCGTTGTCATGTTCAACAACGTCGTAACGCGCAACTTCCAGGGCGTCTAATAAGGAGTAAGGACCAATGGCTGTTAATCTCTCTGCCATTAAAGACCTCCTCCTTCCGGGCCTCCGGGGGGTTGAGGGTAAATATGAGATGATCCCATCTCAATACGACAAGATTTTCACGAAGCATGATTCCAAAATGGCGCTTGAGCGCACTGCGGAAATGCGCTTCTTGGGTCTTGCTCAGTTAAAGACTGAAGGCGGCCAGACCGCTTTCGATAACTCGGCTGGTGAGCGTTTCATTTACAACCAAGAGCACGTTGAAATTGCTCTCGGTTACGCAATCACCCGTAAGGCAATTGACGATAACCTGTATAAGACACAGTTTATGCCGTCAAACCTCGGCCTTATTGAGTCGTTCCAGCAGACTAAAGAAATCTACGGCGCCAACGTGCTCAACACGGCAACGACGTATAATGCTTCAGTCGGCGGCGACGGCCAGCCACTCTGCTCTCCTTCGCATCCGATTGACGGTGGCACAGTTTCTAATACGCCATCTGTTCAAGTCGACCTTAACGAAGCTACGCTGCTCAACGGCATGATCTCTATCCGCACGAACTTCAAAGACCAAGCCGGTCTGAAGGTGTTTGCGCGTGGTCGTCGTCTCGTTGTTCCGCCGCAGCTTGAGCCTGTTGCTATCCGTCTTACAAAGAC
>Ga0007858_1000407_pt1 | contig 13425 bp, 9 predicted proteins | sample CryBogCBH08Aug08_FD_71211 | JGI IMG/M metagenome (GOLD analysis project Ga0007858, IMG submission 71211) | Freshwater microbial communities from Crystal Bog, Wisconsin, USA - CBH08Aug08 | ecosystem: Environmental > Aquatic > Freshwater > Lake | place: Crystal Bog, Wisconsin, USA | collected...
GCCGAGTGCTGAACAGCAGCGCCGCATCTTGGATCAGTTGAGCGCGGCCGAAGTTTTTGAGCGGTTCCTGCACACGCGCTACGTCGGACAAAAGCGTTTCGGCCTCGAAGGCGGAGAGTCGACCATCGTGATGTTGGACGCCATTCTCGCGGCCGCCGCAGACCGAGGTCTGCGAGAGGGCGTCATCGGCATGGCGCACCGCGGCCGGCTGAATGTGCTCGCGAACGTGGTGGGTAAGAGCTACTCCGACATTTTCTCTGAGTTCGAAGGCAACCTCGATCCGGAGAGTGTGCAAGGTTCGGGCGACGTCAAGTATCACAAGGGTGCGTCCGGAGAATTCCGCAGTCCTTCCGGGGCCACCATTGACGTGTCGATGGCGTCGAACCCCTCGCACCTCGAAGCCGTGAGCCCGGTCGTTGAGGGCATCGTGCGCGCAAAACAAGACCTCGTACTCACACCCGGTGACGGAGCAGAAAAGACCGAGGTGCCCGATGTCTTCCCGTATCTCGCCATTCTCATTCATGGCGATGCGGCCTTTGCCGGCCAGGGAGTCGTGGCCGAAACGCTGAACTTAAGTCAGCTGTCGGGCTATCACATTGGTGGCGCCATCCACCTCGTGATCAATAACCAGGTGGGCTTTACGACGGCTCCCGAATCATCGCGATCGAGTTTCTATCCCACGGACGTGGCCAAGATGATTCAAGCTCCCATCTTCCACGTCAATGGCGACGACCCCGAGGCGTGCGCCCGTGCCGCACTGCTGGCCTTTGCCTACCGCGAGACGTTCCACCGCGACGTCGTGATCGACCTCGTGTGTTACCGACGTCACGGTCACAACGAAGGTGACGACCCGAGTTACACCCAGCCGTTGATGTACAAGATCATCGACCAGACGCGATCCGTTCGGAAGCTCTACACCGAAACCCTGGTGCGTCGTGGTGACATCACGTTGGAGGAAGCCGAGAAATCCTTGGACGGCTTTAACGAGCGCCTGCAATCGGTTCTCGATGAGGTGCGCACGATCCCGAAGCCGGTGCTCGACGGCGTACCACTGGCGGAGATTCCTGACGACGTCGCCGCTCCCGGTACGGGAGTAGCGGAATCGGCGCTCTTGGAAGTTGCCGCCGCGACAGCGACGGCACCCGAGGGCTTCACGGTGCACCCGAAGCTCGAGCGCCAGTTCGCTCAACGAGCGCAGATGGTCGCCGAGGGCGAGGTGGACTGGGCACTGGGTGAAGCGATGGCCTTTGGTTCACTCGTGCTCGAAGGCACCAACGTTCGTTTGATGGGACAGGACTCTCGACGTGGCACGTTCTCGCACCGCCACGCCGCCCTCATTGACTACGCCAACGGAAACGAATGGGTCCCCCTGTCACACCTGAAGGACGCAAAGGGCTTTTTCACCGTTCGCGACTCGTCGCTGAGCGAGTACGCCGCTCTGGGCTTTGAGTACGGATACTCAGTGGAATCGACGAGATCCCTCGTGGCGTGGGAAGCCCAGTTCGGTGACTTCGTCAACGGTGCCGAGATCATTATCGACAATTTCCTCGTCGCCGCCGAAGACAAGTGGGGTCAATTGGCGTCCCTCGTGATGCTCCTACCGCACGGCTACGAAGGTCAGGGGCCGGAGCATTCCAGCGGGCGTATTGAGCGCTTCTTGTCGTTGTGCGCGCGCAACAATTTGCGCGTGGCCCAACCGACAACGGCCGCTCAGTATTTCCACCTGCTGCGTAGCCAGGTGCGTCGCGAGCACCCCACACCGCTGATCGTGTTCACGCCCAAGTCAATGCTGCGCGCTACGGCTTCTCGTTCCCCGTTGACGGAATTCGTGACGGGTTCGTTCCACACCGTTCTCGACGACGCCTCCGCCCAGCCAAGCGACGTGCGCCGATTGGTTCTCGCCACCGGAAAAGTGGCGCACGAAGCGCTCGCCTACCGCGACGAAAAGGGAACGAACGACGTCGCCATTATCCGTCTCGAACAGATCTATCCCTGGCCGGAAGAAGATCTCGAAGCTGTCTTTGAGCGCTACCCGAACGTCGAGTTGGTGACGTGGCTGCAGGAAGAGCCCGAGAACATGGGTGCGTGGCCGTTTGTCCATCATCAGTTCCACAAGTTGCTGCGCGATGGTCGACGGTTGACGCACGTCGCGAGAGCGGAATCGGCGAGCCCGGCGACCGGCAGCGCACTTGTGCACACCGCCGAGCAGGCAGACCTCATGACGAGGGCGATCGGGTGAGCGCGACCCGAGCAACGCCGCGTCATCGGATCGTCGTTGACGGATCCAATCTCGCCACCGAAGGGCGCACGACGCCGAGTCTCGATCAACTCGACGAGGCGGTTCGGGCGTACCTAGAAGAACATCCGACGGCGGAGGTCATTGTCGTCGCCGACGCCACTTTCGAACATCGAGTCGCGCCGAGCGACCGGGCCCGCTTCAAGGAAGCCGAACTGGCGGGAGAGATCGTGACACCGCCCGCGGGCGCGATTGGTCGGGGCGACGCCTTCATCTTGAAGATTGCCTCGCGCATTGGTGCCGTCGTGCTCAGCAACGATTCGTTCCAAGAATTTCATGAAGAGCACGCGTGGCTTTTTGATACGGGTCGCCTGGTGGGCGGCAAGCCCGTGCCGGGGGTTGGTTGGGTCTTCACGGACCGCCTGCCGGTCCGGGGCGCCAAGTCACCGCGTGCAGTGAAGAAGTTGACGGTGTCGCTACCTGAAGGCGTAACTCCTTCGATCGGAACGACCATTACCCCGGTCGCCGCCAAGACCGTGAAGCCGGTCGGCAAAACCACGCCGAAAGCGACGGCCAAGCCCGCGACCAAGGCCGCGAAGGCGACCAAGAAGACGCCGGTCGAGAGGGCACCTCGAGCGACTCGAGCGAAAGTCGACAAGAGCGTCGTTGCCGACAAAGTCACCAAGCCCCCGGTCAAAGCAACCAAGACCACGGTGAAGACCGCCAAGCCCGCCAAGAAGGCCGCGACGAAGACGTCCAAGGCGACGAAGAAGACACCAGCCACCAAGGTGGCCACCGCAACGACGACGCCGATGGAACCGGCCGTTGCTCTGCGTCGGGGACGGCATCCCGTGAATCCCGAGGGCGCCTTTGACGCTTTTGTGGCCGCGCATCGGCTTCGTTCCTCGATCTCGGGCGAGGTCGTGGCCTTTACATCGCACGGAGCGATCATCGCGGTGGACGTCGCCGACGGTTCTAAGGTCGAGTGTTACGCGCCGACCACGTCTCTTGGCACTCCGGCGCCCGCTCGAGCGCGTGACGTCTTGAAGCGTGGCGATCATCGGACTTTCCGTCTGGTCAGTGTCGATCGTGATCGACGAATTGCGGAACTCTCGCTGTCGTGAGCGTTTTTCCCGCCGATCCGACGCGGTGGCTCCCGCACCGACCGCCATTTCTGTTGATCGACGAAGTACTCGACGTGAACCCGGGTCACTCGGCACGCGCGACGTGGCGCCTTCGTGGGGATGAGTGGTTCTTCCCTGGTCATTTTCCGGAACAACCGATTACTCCCGGCGTGTTGCTCTTAGAGTCCATTGCCCAGTGCGGCGCCGTTGCGGTACTCGATGATCCGCGGTACGCCGGAAAGTTACCTCTCTTCGGGGGAGTCGAAAAGGCCCGTTTTCGTCGTCCCGTCCTACCGGGGGATCTCGTGACCGTGGAATGCGAGATGACACGGTTGTCCGCTCGCGGTGGCCGGGGGGTGGGGACGGCGAAGGTGGATGGGCAACTCTGCGTCGAGGCCGAACTTCTCTTCGTGGTGACCGATCGACCGTGAAAATTGCGACGTGGAACGTTAATTCTCTGACGGCTCGCTGGCCGCGAGTGGAGGAATGGTTGCGCTCGCGTGACGTCGACGTGTTGCTCGTCCAAGAAACCAAACAGACCGACGCCAAGTTTCCATTTGATGCGCTTCGAGAGCTCGGCTACGAATCCGCACACTACGGACAAGGTCAGTGGAACGGAGTTGCGATTCTCTCGCGCGTTGGTCTCGAGGACGTCGTTCGAGGATTTGGCAACGACGATCCTGAAGCGCGCTTTATCGGAGCCACGTGCGGTGGCATTCGCGTGTATTCCTGTTACGTCCCGAACGGTCGCTCGCTCGACAATCCTCACTACCAGTACAAATTGGAATGGCTCGAACAGTTGCGTCAACTCTTGCACGAGCGTTCTCGCGACCACTCGGTGGTCGTGGGTGGCGATTTCAACGTGGCGCCATCCGATCTCGACGTGTACGACCCGAGCGTTTTTGCGAACGCCACGCACGTGAGCGCGCCGGAGCGTGCCGCCATCGCGGGCCTCCTCGACACGGGTCTCGTCGACATCACCCGCGAGCAACACCCCGACGAGCCGTGTTTTTCTTGGTGGGACTACCGCAACGGATCATTTCGACGCGGCTGGGGCCTTCGTATCGACCTGCTTCTCGTGGACCGAGACCTCACGCCACGAGTGCGAGATAGTTACGTCGACCGCGAGGCGCGCAAGGGCGAGAAGCCGTCCGACCACGCGCCGGTGATTGTCGAACTCAGCGACCTCTAACTGAGTCCCTTGGGCAAGACCGCCTCGATAAAGGAAGGTCCGGGGGTCGCGAAGGATCGCTCAAGCGCCGTGGTGAAGTCGTCGGCGGTCGTGACGCGCTGTGAGGGGACGCCGAACCCGGACGCGACACCAGCGAGATCAAGAGTGGGATTCTCGAGATCCAGCATGCGCCGCGACGCCGCACCTTCGGCCGTCGCGCCGACCCGCTGCAGCTCGAGGTTCAAGATGGCGTAGGAGCGGTTCGACAGGCCCACGACGGTGACGTCCAGCCCTTCGCGAGCCATCGACCAGAGAGCCTGGGGCGTGTACATCATGGAGCCGTCGGACTCGAAGGCCAGCACGCGCCGTCCTCCACCTCCCAGTGCGGCACCGAGCGCGGCCGGAAGACCGAAGCCGATGGCACCACCCGTCAAGGTCAGCCATTCGTGGGGCGGTGCGAAACGTGTCGCTCCGAAGAGGTGCACGCCGGAGGTGTTGGATTCGTCAACGATGATCACGTCCTCGGGCAGCGTGGCACCCACGGCCTGAGCCATTGCGTAGGTGGTGAGTTCACCGCTCGGGCGCGCGGGTCGTTCGCCCGAGGCGACATCGATCTCTGGTGCATCTAGGGCGGCCACGAGGTACTCCAACGCGCCAATCGTGTCCGAACCCGGAGGAGCGACGTGCACGACGTCGCAGTCCGACGGCACCAGTCGACTGGGGATATCGGGATAGCCAAAGAAGCCCACCGGCTCGACCGCACCGACGAGGAGCATGGCTTCGGTGCCTTGCAGCTGGCTGATTGCAAATTCGCTCAAGTAGATGAGTCGTTCGGGTGCCTCAATACCAGCCCCGTGATCTTGGTTCGCGGGAAAGGTCTCCGTGATGACCCGAGCGCCCGTTGCGGCCGCAATGCGAGCCGCCAAGGCCAAGCCTTCTTTGGAAACAGCCGAGCCACCGAGAAAGAGCACCGTCTTCTTGGTGCGCAAGCGCGAAAGTCCCGCCTCGAGCGCGTCATCGGCGCTGACACTCGGCGATCGACGCGTGACAACGGGCCACGACGACGGAATGTGCGACAACTCGCCCCAGGAGACGTCGGCGGGTAGGACCAACGTGGCGACTTGCCCCGGCGGGCCGTAACTCGCGGCCACCGCGTCGGCCACGTCGCCGGGTAGATCGTCAGGCCGTGCGCTGCGCCGGTACCAACCTGACGAACCCCTCGCGATTGATTGGATATCGCTGTCGAGAGGTGCGTCGAAGCGAGAGTGGTACGTCGCGTGATCTCCCACCACGTTGATCAGCGGCACTCGAGCACGACGAGCATTGTGGAGATTCGCGTGGCCGTTGCCGAGCCCTGGACCAAGGTGCAGCAACGTGGCCGCGGGACGACCCGTCACGCGCGCGTATCCGTCGGCCGCCCCCGTGGCGACGCCCTCAAACAGGCAGAGAACGCCTCGCATGTCGGGCACCGCATCAAGGGCGGCGACCGCGTGCATCTCGCTCGTGCCGGGATTAGAGAACCACACGTCGACGCCGTTGGCGCGAAGAGTGGAGAGGAGAGAAACGGCACCGTTCATGGCATCGGCCTTTCGTCGAGAAGTCGGTAGGGATTCAGAAGGTGATGGGGATCAAAAGCACGTTTGATCGCGCGCTGGAGTTCGAGGGCCGCCGGGTCCGCGAGTGCGAGGAAATCCTTCTGCTTGTCGAGACCGATGCCGTGCTCACCCGAGACGGCGCCACCCATCTCGACGCCCGCGCGGAAGAGTTCGTGGAGCAGCTCGGTCCGTCGCGCCTCGTCGGGCTGATAGATCGACAAGTGGATGTTGCCATCGCCCACGTGGCCACACCCCACGAGAAATGTCTCGTACTGGGCAGCGAGGGCGTTGGCGCGTTCGAGGAATCGAGGTACGCCGGAACGGGGAACGACGATGTCGATCACGTCGTGAGCCCCAGCCGCCTTGGCGACCCAAAAAGCGCGCTCGCGCGCCTCAATGAGTTGGGCCGCCGCGTGTGATGGCAAGACGTAGACGTCAAGAGCCCCGTGCGCGGAGACGTGTTCGGCGAGCGCAATGAGGTCGGCGTCCAGCTGCTCCGCGGTGCGTGTTTCCAGGACGATGACGAGGTACGCCAACGTCTTTTCGGCCACAGCGGCGTCGACGCCGAGTTCCAATTGAGCCGCCTGAGTGACGGAAGCCATCGTCAGCACATCGAGGTACTCGAGAATGCTCGGGGCCAATCCTTCACTGATGATCGACGGCACGACCGTCGTCACTTCATCCAACGTGGCGAAGGGAACGAGCACGGTGGCGGCGTGGGGTAGAGCGGGCGACAACTTGAGAGTGATCTCGGTCACGATGCCGAGAGTCCCTTCGCTCCCAATAATGAGTTGCGTGAGGTCGTAACCGGACGACACCTTGACCACGGGTCCGCCCGTGCGAACGACGGTCCCGTCGATGAGGACGACTTCGAGACCGAGAACGTGATGGCGGGTGACGCCGTGGCGCACGGCTCTCATGCCACCGGCGTTGGTATTCACATTGCCGCCGAGAGATCCGGAGAGTTCCCCCGGGTAGACGGGGTAGCGCAATCCCGTCGGTTCTAGGAGCTCACCCAATTCGCGCAAGGTCATCCCGGGTTGGACCACCGCGACGTGATCAGCCGGGTCGAGACGAAGGAGTGCGTTCATACGACTCATCGCGATGACGACCCCACCGGGAACCGGGGTGGCACCGCCCGAGAGTCCGGTACCGGAGCCTCGAGGGGTAACGGGTATGCCGTGTTCGGAAGCCCAGCGCACCACGGCGACCACGTCGTTGGTCGTCGCCGGATGCACGACGGCGAGCGGCATCGTGTGCCGAGGGTGAAGTGATTCGTCGTGGAGATCGTCGGGGTTGATCTCGTCGCCGATGCTGACGGCGCTCGCGCCGACTAGCCCGATGAGTTCGTCAAGAATTTCGTTGGTGCTCACTGTCGCGCAACGCTACCGCCGCTTGAGCCTTCGCGAGGTCTTCACGAATCGCCGCGATTTTCGCTCGGCGTTCGTCGCCCCGCAGCGGGGCCAATTCTTCGGTCCTCACCCGTAGAGCGGCCTCGATCGGTCGTAAGAAGCGCGACGCGGACCGCTCCGGATGACGGTGATCGTCTCGTCCGCGACTCCACGTGATCAACAGACTTGTCTCGGCGCGCGTCAGAGCCACGTAGGCGAGACGCTGTTCTTCGGCAATGTCGTCACTGGAGGTGGCGTTGTAGTGAGGCAGCAGTCCCTCGCTCATGCCCACGACCGCCACGTGTTGCCACTCAAGTCCCTTGGCGCGGTGAATAGTGGCGAGGGATACCGCGTTGGGAACTTCCTCGTGGGTCCACCTCGTCGGCGCGTCGGCGTTGAGGAGGTCCGAGGCGGGTGAGTGCTCGGCCCCAAGCCGTTCGTACGGGATCTCGGCGTTCTCGAATGCGCCCACGAACGCCTCGAGCTGGGCGTTGGTGCGAGCGAGCACGGCCATGGATCGCCACGGTGAGCCCGGTTGGCGGTGTGAGCGCAGCCACTGGGCAACTCGTTCGGCCTCTTCGCGGTCGGAATCAAAGACACGAACGAGGGGTAAATCACCATCGTCCTTGGCCGGAGTGATTCCCGCGGCGCCATCTTCGAGCAGGGTGTTGGCGATCGCCACGATATTTGCCGTCGATCGGTGGTTACGCGTTAAGTCCAACACGTCCATATCGGGCCAGGTATCGAGGAGGCTCTTCAGGAGTTGGGGGGCCGCGCCATTAAAACCGTAAATCGATTGATTCGGGTCACCCACACAAAACAGGTCAGGATCGTCCCCGGCCATGTGACGCAACAAATCGAACTGGAGCGGATTCATGTCCTGAGCCTCGTCAACAAAAAGCGCCCGGTTGCGGTGGCGGAAGGAGGCGAGAACGGCGGGCTCGTCGCGCAGGAGTGACGTCGCTTCGCTCAGGAGAAGGTCGAAGTCCAAGACACCACGGGACCTACAGAGTCCGACGTAACGGTCCAAGACCTCGGCGAAGGTGGAGGCCGGAAGAGGTCCCTGGCGACGAAGTTGGTGGACCCGCTTCGCGTAGGTCGCGCCGTGAAGTCCCTGACTCAGCGCCCACCCAATTTCGCTCTCCAGGCGCGGCAACTGCCATTCTTCGAGTTTGGCCACGCCGTCATCGCGCAGTTGCTGCGCCAGCGACGTCACCAGCCGACGCCGATTCGCCTCGATCGTGAAAGGTTTGAGATCGCGGTCGATGCGGTATTGGGTCACGATCTGCAACGCGGCGCGGTGAAAGGTGCCGGCGCGTACATCTCGCACGCCGGTGCGCGCGAGGCGCTGTCGCAGTTGATCTCCGGCCTTGCGCGTAAAGGTCATCGCGAGAATTTGGTCGGCGTCGAGTTCACCGAGAGCGACCCGGCGCTGAATGCGCAATGTCAGGACGTGCGTCTTACCCGAGCCCGCCGTGGCGCGTACGAGAAGACGGCGTCGAGTCGAGGTGACGGCTTCTCGTTGTTCCGGCGTGAGACCGGCGAGCAAGTCATCGTGGAACGTGGGCGAATCACTCATTTCACCACGGACGCTATCGGGAGACCGTGACGCGGGGCCGGCCGTCACTAACCTTGGAACCGTGCTGCAGGCCTTCGCGAACGGAACCGTGTTCGGCGAGCGGTATGGCAGTGGGCCCGTCGAGGTCCTGTGGCTGCACGGCTGGGGTCGCCGGGGGGCTGATTTTGCGAGGAGCGCCCACGAATTACTGGACCAGGGCGTGAGCTCCGTCGCGGTCGATTTGCCCGGCTTTGGCGCATCGCCCCTGCCGCACGAGGTCGGCGGCGCCCGCCTGTACGCCGAACTGGTCGCGTCACTCATCTCCGACGACTTCTCTGCGCCCGTCGTGCTCGTTGGACACTCCTTTGGCGGACGGGTCGCCCTCGTGGTGGCGGCCCGACACCCTGAGCTCGTGCACGGAGTGGTCCTCACCGGCGTGCCGCTTCTGCACAAAGGCGGAACATCGCGATCACCTCGTCAGTACAGAATGATTCGTTCGCTGGCGCGTGCCCATCTGATCTCGCCCGAACGCTTAGAGCGTGCGCGGCAGAAATACGGCTCCGAGGACTATCGACGCGCGTCAGGACCACTGCGCGACATCCTCGTCGCGTCAGTAAATGAGAGCTACGAAGAAGAGCTGGGTTTGTGGAGTGGCCCCACGAAACTGATCTGGGGCGCTGAGGATCGCGACGTTCCCGTCGCCGTCGCCGAGCGGGCCCAATTGTTGTTAGGCCCCGCCAGCTCGCTCGAGGTCCTCGCGGGAGTCGGGCACTTGACCCCGACGGAGGCTCCTTCGGCCTTGACCGCGGCCGCGGCGGGACTGGTGCGGCGATGAGCGCCCACGTCGTGGAATCTGTGGTTCTGCTCGTCGCCGTGGCGGGCGCATACATTGCCCAACTCGTCCGCTGGCTCCGCGTTCTGCAGCGCGAGCACTACGAACCGGGATCCGTGCGCCGATTCGTATGGCGTTGGGCTACCGCTTCGTCGTCAGCCGCGTGGTGGAAGCGGGCAACGGGTAGTGGATCGCTGACGTTGTGGGGCGTGGCGTTGAGCGTGGTGTTGCTGTTTCTCGGGCTCGACTACACGGCCGTCGCGGTCGCGGCACTCGTTGGTGTGTTGTGTCCGCTCGGACTCAGCACGCGGGGACGGACCGGAAAATTGGCGTGGACCCGTCGGTTGCGCACGCTCACCGTGGTCGCCGTCATCATCAGTTCACTCGTGGCCCTGAGCGCCCTCGTGATCCCGCGACCGTGGGTGGTCGCGGTGATGACCATCGTTCTCGTTCCTTTCGTTCTGGACGCAGCGGCGCTGTTGACCCGACCGTACGAATCGCGAGCGGCACAAAGGTTCGTCGATCGCGCACAGGAACGACTTCGAACAATTGACCCGACGGTGGTCGCCATCACTGGTTCGTACGGCAAGACTTCGACGAAGCATCACCTCGCTGAGATTCTGGGTGGTCGACGGGGAGTCGTTCCGTCCCCGAGGAGTTACAACAATCGCGCGGGCTTGTCGCGCGCGATCAACGAAAATCTCGCCGACGGCACCAAGATCTTCATCGCGGAGATGGGAACCTACGGACCCGGCGAGATTGCGGATCTGACCTCCTGGTGTACGCCGGACATTGCGGTGGTCACCGCGATTGGGCCGGTCCATCTAGAGCGCATGAAGTCACTGGACGTCATTGAACGAGCCAAGTTCGAGATCACGCAGCGTGCACCGATGGTGATCATCAATATCGACGATGAACGACTGGCGGGTTGGGTGGACACGTTGACCTCGGCGGGAAAGACGGTACGAACTGCCGGTTGCGCCAACCCGCGCGCCGACGTACGTGTCCTTACCGTCAACGAGCGTTGGCAAATTGTCGTCGACGGTGACGTAGCCGCCATCGCGCCACCTGTCGCCGGCGTGCGCGAGTCCAACTTGGCGTGCGCCATTGCGGCATCGCTCGCGTTAGGACTCACCATTGACGAGGTAGTCGCGCGCTTTCCCCATCTCACCAGCGTGCCGAATCGGATGGTCGTGGCCACCGCACCCTCTGGGGTCATGGTGATTGACGACACGTTCAACGCGAATCCCGCCGGCGCTCGCGCGGCGCTGCAGACGCTGCGAGATCTTCCGCTCCACGGACAACGGGTGGTGGTGACACCGGGGATGGTGGAGCTCGGCCGCGAACAACGCCGGGAGAACGAGATTCTCGGTCGCATGGTGAAAGACATGGATGCTCGACTCCTGGTGGTCGGGCTGACGAACGCCGCCGCACTGGAAACGGGATACGGCGTCCACGTGACGCGATTTGCCACGCGGGACGGCGCTGTGGACTGGGTTCGTGCGAATCTCACCGCTGGGGATGGCGTGTTGTATCTCAACGACCTGCCGGACCAGTACCCTTGATCTCTTGGTAGGTGCGATGCGGGGAGTGTTGTGACAACTGGAGTTCTCTTTGGTGGGCCGGCCCCGGAGCACGACATTTCGATCCTCACGGGTCTGCTCGCGCTACGAGAAGTGGCGCGTACGTCGCCCGACGTGGTGGGTATCTACTGGACAAAAACCGGTGAGTTCGTCCGCGTGCCCACAACGACCGAAGCAGAGCATTTCCTCGATGGCGTGCCCAAGGGTTCCGTCGAACTCTCCTTGCGCCTCGGCAAGGACGGAGGCTTCTACGAGCCGGCGGGTCGCCTGGGACGTGACCGACGTCTTGAAATTTCTGCGGTGATTCTCGCCACCCACGGTGGTCCCGGAGAAGACGGGACCCTCCAAGGAGCACTCGATCTCGCCGGTGTGCCCTATAGCGGTCCCACGGTCGCGGGCGCCGCCTTGGGTATGGACAAGTGGGCCTTCGGCACTGCTGTTCTCGCCGCTGGACTTCCCACCCTTCCGCGAGCGCTCCTCGACGCCTCAACCGAATCACTTCCTTTTGCGGGACCGTACATTCTCAAGCCGCGTTTTGGCGGGTCGTCGATCGGCATTGACGTCGTGGCTGATCTCGCGACGGCGCGCGCTCGTCTGCACGCCAATGATCACTTCGCCAACGGTTGCGTAGTGGAGCCCTATCGACCGGACCTGCACGACATTCAAATTGCGCTGCTCACGTATCCCGACGTGACCTTGTCCGCGATCGAAAAGCCGCTACGTCGATCCGCCGACGCCGAAATCCTCGACTACCGCGACAAGTACGTCGGTGGGGAAGGGATGGTTTCGGCACCGCGTGAATTGCCGGCGAACTTGCCGGAGGAGCGCGCCGAGCTCATCCGTTCCCTCGCCCGCACACTCGCGACGTTGGTGGGTGCTCGCGGTGTTGCTCGGATTGACTTTTTGGCGAACGACGACGAGCTCTACGTCAATGAGATCAACACGATTCCCGGATCGCTGTCCAAGCATCTCTTTGTTGATCCGCCTCTTAGTTTTTCGGACCTCTTGCAGCGACTGGTGAGAGAAGCAACGGAGCGACCCGCTCATCGCTACAGCTCAGCCGGTGCGGACGGCGTCGTGCTCCGCTCCGCGGGTTCCATCGCCGCCAAACTCGCGTAGCCGTGGGATGCGGTGCAACGCCGCTGTCAGTAAGTCGGAATACGGATCCAGCAACCTGCCGCGCTCGACCGCCCAAAATGCGGTGTCGGCGTCACCATCTTCCTGAGCCAATTGCGACAGTCGTAGCGCCGCCCACTCGCCGTCGCGCTGCAGGCGCGCGAGGTGTCCCTCAGCCAGGAACCACTCGAATCCTCGCAGTGCGGCGGCGAGGGGCTCCCCGTGGACGAGGGACAGCGCATGACGCAGCGCGGCGACTTCGTGGGCACGCTCATCAGGTCCGCACTCTCGTGCGGTCGAGATCCATCGATGGAACGCGAGTAGGTCGCAGTCGACGTCAGTGAGTTCATAGAGTCCGACCGAGGACACGGGGCGAAGACGTGGGCCGTACTCGTCGTCGCCGAGGGCGCGACGAGTCGCCGACGCGGTGTTGGACAATGTGCGCGAGGACGCATCATCACCGTCGGTGCCGAGCACTCGAGCCCGGAGTCGTTCACCCGTTACCCGTTCATTTTGATGAACCGCCAGATACGCCACCAATTCCACACAGCGTCGCCGAAGCCCCGCTTCGAAGGGACTCGTGAGACCGTGCACCACCGGCTCGGGCCGGAGTAATTCGACGCGCACGGAGCTCGTGGTGTGCGAGGGGTTCGATGCGCTCGCCACAGAGGGGGCGGCCACGAAGTGCGACACGGGCGGCGCGTCGAACTTGGTAAAGGTGGTGCGTTCAACGTGCACGAAGGGCTCAGCTCCGAGAGCGTCTCGACCCAACGTGACGCAGCGCTGAGCGACGTCGTCATCCAGATCGCTGCGCGGTCC
>Ga0007858_1000414_pt1 | contig 13264 bp, 11 predicted proteins | sample CryBogCBH08Aug08_FD_71211 | JGI IMG/M metagenome (GOLD analysis project Ga0007858, IMG submission 71211) | Freshwater microbial communities from Crystal Bog, Wisconsin, USA - CBH08Aug08 | ecosystem: Environmental > Aquatic > Freshwater > Lake | place: Crystal Bog, Wisconsin, USA | collected...
ACAGGTGCGCGTAATCTTCCCGTGATACTTCTCAGCGTCACAACTAGGACACCAATAGCAACATGCGTCTATCTCTCGCCACGTGTGGCGATGGCGTGTCATAGCTGCCCTTTATGATGACACTCGTTGAGGGGGCGCAAACAATCCCCACAATAAACCGCGCTCATCGCCACGGCGTGAGCCTCTGAACAGGCGTACTCATTACGTTTGCAGCCACAGGCGTTCATGCGCTTAGCCCTTCCCGAGATTGGCTAATAATGTAGCGAACAAGTACAAGGGCATTTTCTCGGGTGTTGAAGGTAATTTGATACCTACCCTGTTTCAAAATGTCCCATTCTCCGTCCTTGTTGCGTTCTATTTCGTAAAAATTGCCCTGTTCGTCGCTGCCGACACATTCTCTCATTGTCATTTTATAACCATTCTTGGTGCAACTTGTAGGCTGAGTCGTGGTCATATTTATCAGGGCAGAAGAGCGCGCAAGAAAGCGAATAAACGACATGAAAGCCCATATCCATTCCAGCGCCACCGACGCGGATAGCGTTGAAACCGTTGCTAGTTCTAAGGCTGGAGCAGACCGAAGAAACGCGCGAAGCATGCCACGTGATGTTAATAATGCGCTCTTGGTACATTGTGAAGAGCGATATATCGCGGGTCATGCCACTAGTTGAAACATGGCGCAAAACCGTGTAAACGGTAGGGCGCTCTTGTGCCTCAAAAACTGAAGCAAGAAAAGCGCGTGAAGATTCCCGCTCTTGTGCCAGTTCTTGTTTTTTAGTGAGTGTTGCAGTTGTCATTTTCAGATTTTCCCGTCTGTTGTTGTCTGACTTGCTAGGCTCATCAGTTGGCGCAATACGCCAAGACACCCCCGCAGGGGTGTTTCGCCTTGTTATGCTGAAAGTTGCACCCCCTGCTGGTCATACTCACTGGCGCAATTCATGCAGACTACTACGCCGCAATTGCAAGATTCAGTTTCACTTAGATCATCCAATAATTCTAGCCAACTTTCGCCGCATGCCTTGCAGGTCACTTGTTCGCCTGCCACTTCAGAAGAGTGCAGACATGCCCGTCAATTGTCTGGTGGCAATTGCCATAAACTGGGTGGTGGGTTGCTCGAAACCCAACCGCCAAAAGGGCTAAGACTAGAAAGGCCGTACCGGCAAACTTATTCATTTTCGCTCTCCAAGTCGTAGTGGGTATTAATCAAATCGCCAATTAATCCAATAACTTGATGATCAGTAAACTTCTCGCCTTCCAACTGGGTGAGAGCAATAATCTGATCTAACAATTCTCCTGCGTTCACTTTATGCTCCTATCTCGGTGAGTTGCTTGCGGATGTATTCTGCCACCTGTTCGGCAGCATGTAAAGCCTCTATTAGTTCGCGTTCGGTCATTTTATGCCCCTGCCTTAGCCATGATTTTTAGAGCTTCTGCCTCGGTTTCGGCATAGCCAAAGTAATCATGTACCCCCACGCTGTATTGGTAGCGGTAGGACATCCACCCGTCTAGCCCTGTTGGTTCTATTTTCTTTTCCATTTTCTAGTCCTTTCGTGTCGGCTTGTTCCGACAAGGTGAATATTCCTCGCATGTCTAGCGGAAATCAAGCCATATTGGACAGATGACCAGTCATAGTTTTACCATGACCAGTTAGACAATCTGCGCCCCAATGTCTAACAACCTTAACCCTGCGCCCCCGATTAGGGCTTGTCAGGGCTGAATAGTGCTAGATAGATAGTCCCCCCACAACCCCACCAACTCTTACCAATTCCCCGAATATCGACAATTAATCCAAGAATACTTCACAAGAACAAAGAATAAAGAGTCAGTCTCGCCCCGAATATCGTGTCGCCTTGGTGCTTACTTCGATAAACTACCCGCAAGTAACTTGAATAAATGCTGAGAACAACTTGAGCATCGACCGGGGAGGTTTTTAACAAAGGGGTTATTAGTTATTACTATCACCCCAATGATTTTTTCTAAATATAGGCCAGCTACAAAAATTCTTTTTTATGAAGTAGGCGTAAAATACTGGCTTTATGTATTGTGACTAAGATCACACACCTCAAGGCGGGACAAAAGGCAAATTTCCCACCTTATACAATATAGAGGGGTTTGTGAGGCGCAGTGGCAAACCCCGACAGTACGGACGCTTCCAGCGTCCTTCCCGATGGCCGAAGGTTTCACCGAAGGCCAGCGCTCCGGGCGTAGCCCTTCGCTTTAAGGGTTGGCGGCGTTGACACGCCACCCATAGGTTATTTCCCAATGGGAACCATAGGCACCGCCCCAAGGGCGGCGCAGAATTTAAGGTGGGTGAATTGTATGGCTAAGCCATCGGCTAATAAATACAAGATCGCACCAGATAGCAAAGTGCCTGCTCCGCAGGCCAAGCAAACGATCTTAGAAATGATCACCAAAGGCTATTCCATCGCGGACGCAGTCCGCGCGACTGGAAAGTCAATTAAGTCCTACGAGTACTATCGCGCCTCTGACGCTCAGTTTAAAGAGGCGGTGGACTTAGCTCGGGCAGTCCAGCGCCGAGATGGGGTTATCAGCGAAGAGGATGCTTCGATCAGCTTCGAGGATTTTCGAGCCAAGTACCTCAACTCCCAGACCTTTGATCATCAACGTAACATTATCTCGATGCTTGAAGAGGGTAAGCCTGCTTGGATTCACCCAAGCATGCGGTACGAAGAGGGCTTTCCAAATTACGTGCTGGTGAACATGCCACCGGAACATGCCAAGTCCATGACGGTCAGCATTGACTACATCACCTATCGGATCTGTATCGATCCGAACATCCGTATCAAGATCGTGTCTAAGACCTTGACCATGGCAAAGGACTTTCTTTACGCGGTGAAGCAGCGGCTTACTCAGCCCGCTTACGCGGAACTTCAGCGGCGTTATGCCCCAGCGGATGGCTACAAAGAAGCATCGGACAAGTGGACGCAGGATGCGATCTACCTTGAACGCGACTCGGGCGAAAAAGACCCTACCCTGCAAGCCTTGGGTATCGGCGGCCAGATTTACGGTGCTCGCGCAGACTTGATCGTTCTTGATGACTGCGTGACCTTGTCTAACTCAAATGAGTACGAGAAGCAGATCCGATGGATCCAGCAGGAAGTGCTTACCCGTGTCGGTCCAACGGGAAAGATTTTAGTTGTTGGCACCCGCGTAGATCCTATTGATCTATATCGCGAGATGCGTAACCCTGATCGCTACCCAGATGGCAAGTCCCCTTGGACATATCTGGCTATGCCAGCGGTTCTTGACTTTGCCGATGATCCAAAGGACTGGAAAACCCTCTGGCCCCGCTCAGACAAGCCTTGGCTTGGAGATGACGCGAATATAGGCGAGGACGGATTGTACCCACGCTGGGACGGTCCTAACCTTCGTAAGCGCCGCGGTGTGCTTGACCCAAAGACATGGGCGATGGTTTATCAACAGCAGGATGTGGACAGCGAGGCTGTCTTTGCACCCGAGGCTGTTCGCGGTTCGGTATCAGGCATGAGAGCCATTGGCCCTCTTAGCCCCGGCTCTCCCGGTCATCCAAAGACCTTGGGTGGCAATTACACCATCTGCTCAATGGACCCAGCCATGTCGGGCGATACGTTCTCGATTGCCTATGCTGGCGATATTACAACTCAAAAGCGTTATGTCCTAGAGGCAAGCCGTATGCCCGCTCCTACGCCACAGCGTATTCGCGAGCTGATCTTTGAGTGGACTGAGAAGTACAAGCCATCAGTTTGGGTTATTGAGAAGAACGCATTTCAGTTGTTCTTGACAATGGACGAAGAGATTAACCGCTACCTTGCTTCACGCGGTATTCGCTTAGTTCAGCACTATACCGGTGCCAACAAGATGGATGCAGAATTTGGCGTAGCCTCAATGGCTCCGCTATTTGGAACAATTGACAAGCTCGGCAGCCACATGGGTAACAACCTTATTGACTTGCCACGCAGCGACAATGAAGGCGTTAAGTCGCTCATCGAGCAATTGATCACTTGGTCCGCTGGTACCAAAAATAAGCAGGATGGTTGCATGGCGCTCTGGTTTGCAGAAACTCAGATGCGCGATTACATCAACCAGTCAGGAGCCTATGGCGGCTCCTTTATTAAAAACCCATTCCAAACACGCGATCAAATATCGCGTCGTAGGGTTATCAACATTGAAGACTATCAACGCGAAAAAGAAAAATTAGCGGCTAACGGGGGTTACCTATAGTGCTTGAGATTGATGTAATTTCGGACAAGCTCCGAAAGTTACGTGCGCACTACTTCACACGTGATTCACGTTATGACGATCTATTGGCGATCCGTCAGGGCAAGATCGATCAGGTCTTCCCGGGTATGTTCTCAGAGGACTATCCAAAGCCTATGATCGCAAACTTTATCGACGTTGCTGCACGTGACGTTGCCGAAGTTATCGCTCCGCTCCCTGCTTTCAATTGCATGACCACCAACACCACATCAGACCTTTCTCGCAAGCGGGCTGATAAGCGCACCATGATCGCCGCTGGCTACCGCGACACAGCCAACCTACAGACCATGATGTACACCGGTGCTGATCGCTACCTCACCTTTGGCTGGCTCCCATTCCTCATTGAAGCGGATTACGAGAACAAGCGCCCAATGATTCGCATCGATTCTCCTATCGGTGCCTACCCAGAGTTTGACAGATTCAACCGCCTTGTTTCATATTCAAAGCGTTACGTCAAGACTGTACGCGAATTGATCAATGACTTTCCTGAGCATGAAAATGTTATCCGCGGTCAGTTTGAGAACCGCAACTCTGAGCGCATCCTTGAGATGTATCGCTATCAGGATAAAGAACAACTAGTCTTATTCTTGCCTGAGCGCAACAACTTTGTCCTTTCACGTGTAATGAACGAGCTTGGCGAAATTCCAGTAGCCATTGCCCTTCGTCCCGGCGTTGACTCAGATGAGCATCAGCGTGGTCAGTTTGATGACATTATGTGGGTACAGGTTGCTCGCTCACGCTTTGCTTCTCTTGCCCTTGAGGCAGCACAGAAGGCAGTGCAGGCACCATTTGCTTTGCCATCAGATGTTAACGTTCTTGAGATTGGTCCAGATGCGACTATTCGCTCTGCTAATCCACAGCAGATCCGTCGTGTCGATCTTAACGTTCCACCGGGAATTTTCCAAGAGAATGAAATTCTCGATCAGGAAATGCGTACTGGCTCACGTTATCCAGAAGGCCGACTTGGTCAGCAGTCTGGTTCTATCGTCACTGGTCGTGGCGTTGAAGCGCTCATGGGTGGCTTTGATACACAGGTCAAGACAGCACAAGGCGTATTCGCAGAAACATTTAAAGAAGTTATACGTCTATGCTTTAAGATGGACGAGAAACTCTTTGGCGATGTAACCAAAGAAGTACGCGGCATTAATGCTGGTGCTCCATATCAGATCACATACAAGCCAGCAGATGACATTCGTGGAGATTACTCTTGCGATGTTACCTACGGCATGATGGCTGGTCTTGATCCAAACCGCGCATTGGTATTTGGATTACAGGCACGTGGCGATAAGTTAATCTCACGCGACTTTCTCCGCCGTCAAATGCCTTGGGAACTTAACGTTACCCAAGAAGAAGAACGTGTTGAAGTTGAAGAGCTACGCGACAGCCTTATGGCTGCCGTTGCTTCGTATGCAAACGCATTACCGCAAATCGCAATGCAAGGCGGTGACCCATCTAAGGTCATCAACGCCATTGCTCAGGTGATTCAAGGCCGTCAAAAAGGCGATCCTATTGAAGAGATTGTCATGCAAGCATTTGCTCCTGCACCAGCACCACAGGCACCACAACAGCCTGCTGGTATGCCGGGAGCAGAGCAAGGACAGCCAACACCCGGAGCACAGCCGGGGCAACCACCAATGGCACAAGGCGCGCCGCAAGGCCAAGGTGGCAATGCTTTGCAAAGCCTGTTAGCAGGCCTTTCGTCTTCTGGTAACCCGCAGTTAGCTGCATCGGTTAGCAGACGCTCACCCGCCTAACGTTACGAGTGAGAAAACCAATTCCCTATAGGAGATAAAAAATGGCAGTATTCAAATCAAATCTACAGTCACCACCAGTTAAGGTGGCAATGCAGGGTGGAATGGGATCATCTGAGGCTACAACTCAGAAGACCGGCATCCAAGATGCACCATCAGCAAAGTCAACTGGCAAGTCAGACATTAAGTTCACAGTCCAGCCATCTGGCACACGCGGCTCTGGCACAACTGCTGGAAAGCCACGCGCTTAATCAATGTATGACGAAGAGAGCGATAACGCCAATCAGGTGTTATCCGTCTGGGATGTTGTCGCTCTCTTTGCACATTTGTTAAAAGATTTATTTGTAAGTTTTGCAAAGTTTTTTGATGTATTGAGCAATATGTTTCTACATCAAGCAAATGTCGCGGAAGAGCAAAAACTCTTTCACGATGATGTTGTCCGAACCATTGAAACAATTATAGAGGGTGAGTGATTATGGCAGGCAAAGGCGGCTATCAAGCTCCAGCACGTCCCGCTGTTCAATCAGGCCCCGGGGCTTTAAGCCAACGCACCGATGGCGGACCTGCATCAAAGCAAGCAATGCGTTACATCTCTGGCATGCCTAATTACGGCGATGGTCAGGACATGATGCAGATCCAAGGCGGCGCTCCTATGGCAGCATCGCCTTCCCCAACGCCCGTATCTGCTGCACAAATGGCGCAGAACGCGCAACAACAGCAACAACCACAACAGCCAGTCACACCATTGACTGCTCCAACTGCCCGCCCTAATGAGCCAGTCACAGCAGGTGCTGCAACTGGCGCTGGTCCGGGCATGAGTGTTCTCGGTATTCAGCCGGGTCAAACGGTTCCTGCTGGTCAGTCAGCAAAGCAAGTAGTACAAACATTGGCGATGCACCCAGATGCTTCACCGGAATTGCAGCAATTAGCAAGCATTTTGGGGAAGTAATTTATGGCCGCAAACGATCCTAACTCAACTACGCCGCCTAACGTTGATCTTGCAAATCAAATTTCAAAGTCGTACCCACGTGCCGATGCAGCCGTTAAGGGTGCCGCTATCGCAAGCAACAACCCAGATACTGCTAATACAGTAGGAGCGGTTGGTTCAGTAACCCCAATGGGGCAAGCTCTTGATGAGCATTTAAAAACTTACAATTCTCAGGGTTGGTTCCAAAGCATCCTGACAGATACAAAAGATGTTGCCAATTCTGTCATCGGCACTATCGGTAAAATCCCAGTCTTGGGTACTATTGCAAAGTGGGCTAGTAAGCCATTGCAAGAAGTGCAGAATGATTACAAGTTCATCCACGCTCTATGGGCTGACCATGGTGCAGGTGCTGGCATGATTGGTACGCTTGGCGTACTTGCTGGCGCAGCAATTGGTGGTTTGGCCGCCGGCCCAGCAGGGTTGGTTGAAGGAGCAAGCGCAGGCGCTGCTCTAGGCGGAATGGCCACAAGAAACATTCTTGGTCGTGTCATTCCTGCATATAACGATTCTTTTAAAAAGTCTTCTGATCCAAAGTACAACGTGTCTTTTGGACGCGACATTGCCCACGGTCTTTCACAGGTTCCCGGCTTTGGCGTTTTAGCAGATACAAGCAAGGGCTTTGGTCAAATCGTATCTGGTATTGCTGATGCTTCTTTTGACTTAACCGCTGATCCACTTGCTCGCGTAGGAAATATCTACGGCAAGGTCAAGGGCGGAGATTATTTAGCTGAGGCTAAGACAATCGATGAAACTGGCAAAAGCGTTACCATGCGTGATGAAAATGGCAATGCCATTATCAAGGCAACTCTTCCAATTGCTTCTCGTTTCCCTCAAATTGAAAACTTCCTCAAGGCTGTTGCTCCTACAGTTCAAACAAGCGATGAACTTCTTACCGCATACAACACGCCATTTAACTGGCAGTTTAGAAATGCCGTTAAGGACATAGCAAAGACCAAAGATGCAGTGACGCTTCAAGTGCGTTATGGCAACATGACAACTCCATTGGCTAATGCTTTAGCAAATGCGACAACTGAAAAAGAAGTTTTAAATATCTTTGGTCAGTCAATGTTCTCGCATGAGTTTGCTCAAGCAGCAACCCCTACTGGTTCTTTAGTTCTCCCAACTCGCACACTTGGCAAAATGTTCAGTGGCAAGGTTGGCGCTGAGAAGATCATGCAAAAGTATGGCACCAATCTCAATGAAGAAAAGAATTTTCTGCTTCCTAAAAAGCAGTACCTTACAGAGCCAGAGATGGAACCTGTTAAGGATGAGAACGGCGTAATTGTCAAAAACGCCGATGGCACAACCCAGATGCAGCAAGCAACTAATGCTTTTGGGCAGCCAGCAGTGCAGATCCAAAAAGATCCTATCACTGGCGAGGCTCTGTATAAGATTAACAAGCCTATCTGGGCAAGCAACCCAAAGCAACTCCCAGAAAATGTAATGAACGCTTTAGCTGCCAAGGTGCGTACATTCACCGGCACAAGAGCTTTGTCAATGAATCAAGATTTGATGAAGCAATCTACAGATCAGATCGATTTTCGTGATCCAAATGCCGGCATAACTGTTTACAACATGCTCAACTATGCGTTGCCATCTAGCGTTGCCAAGGAATACGCAACTAAGATTATGACGCTTACCGATGACAACGAGCGTCGTGCTTTGCTACGCGCAGGCTATTATGAGGTTCTTAAAGCAGCGGGTCTTCCAGCCGAAGGCAGCATGCTCAACAAGATTTTATCTCAAGGCCACCGCGCAGTCTTTGGTAATGAAGTTACCAATGGCGTATATGGATTTGATGATGGCCTGCCACTTGGCAACATGAAGGCTGCCGATGGCAGCAACATCAACGCCGCTCTTGACCCATCTCAGCGTTACCTTGGATCAATGCTTGACTTAAAGCAACTCCACACACAGATGCGCGCTGCTAAGGCATACGGTATTCTTTACAACCACGCCGATGACTTTTTTACACATTACACCAATAAAATTTTTGCACCGCTAACCCTGCTTTCAACTGGCTTTGGTTTTCGTGTATCTGGCGCAGAGGCGCTACATCAAGTCATCCGCAAAGGATTTGGTTCTTATCTAGCGAATATCATCGAAGATGCTGCTGGTCGCTACGGCTATCAAAAGTTGCTCAAGGGTGAAGCAAGTAAGACTGCCGACGCACTTGCTCAAAGTCTCACTCCCGAAGAGTGGGCGAAGATCGATCAGAAGAACGACATTCTTACCGAGAACGCAGTCACAAAAGACTTGGCTACTCGCGAAAAAAATTACAAGGACCTTTACAACGCTGCCTCAAAAGCAATTGGCAGCAAGGCTGCTTACAATAGCGCCATCCAAGAAGCAATGGATCTTAAAGCTCGCATCCATCCACTAGGTTGGGCGGCAGATCAGTTTGCTACAAGCAAGATCATGCCTTACTCGGTTCGCCAGAAGGCGATCAATATGCTCCGCTTCCACCTCTCAGTAGGTAGCGAAGGCTTGCCAGATGGCATTGCAGCCGATCATGGAGCATCTGCCCTTTCGGCAGCTCGTCAAAATGTTGACTGGCTTTCACAGGGATTTGGTCACAGCAAAAAGCCGGGAGAAGAACTTGCTGGCTTGACCGAGATGGATCCTCATTACAACATGTACTGGGCGCAAAATCTCTCAAAGTTAGCCCAAAGCGAATTTCATCGTGACATTGCAGCCGACTATCTCAGCATCAAAAAGCAATTCCCAGATATGTCTTCTGAGGATATTTGGAACAACGTAACTTCTGCGCACATGCAGCGCATCAAGAATGTTGAAAATTACGGTCAGTACCGTGGCAACATGGACGGCTTGGCTTTGGCCACACCAGAGTCATTTGCTAGCGCACAGGTTGCTCAGATGCGTGGCGTTGTTAAGGGTGCAGATAAAACTATCCACGAAGACCTTTTGCAGAATGTTGCCAATGGCAAGAACACAATGGCTACCGATCTTTCCAAGATTGATACTGCTTCAAAGCCAATTATGATCTTGGGCCGTCGAGCACGGCCAACAATCGACAACGCTTTACAGCGCGCAGAAGAAGTGGGTTACCGCACATTCGTTAACCCAGTTATGGACTTTATCTCACGTCAGCCACTCTTTGCTCACTTCTTTAACGAAGCAATGCGCGATGCTGACACAATGAAAGCCAAGGGCTTGCTAGACGAGGATCAGGCTGTACGCCTAGCTGCGTTACGTGGCACAGAGCGTATGCTCCCAACTATTCACAACCCTGCCCTACGTTCACAGTTTGCGGTTCTGCACCGTAACTTGCTTCCGTTCTACTTTGCTCAGGAACAAGCAATGAAGCGTGTTGGTCGCTTGGTCATATCTGACCCACAGGCTTTCAGAGATTTTCAGATGATCCATCAGGGTCTAAACAATCCGGGCTTTGTTCACACCGATGCTAACGGCAACAAATACATTGTTTACCCATTAGCCGGCGAATTTGGTAACTCTCTTGGCCGTGGTCTTAGCGCACTTGGCTTGCAGTCCTTTGCCGGTCTTCCAACATCAGTAACTGGCAATACATCGTCGCTTAACACGGTCTTGCCAGAAATTAAAATGCCGGGAACCTCTACCTTTGGCAACATTGCTCTTGAGCAATTGGCTAAGAAATTCCCAGTTCTTATGGGTCTTTCAGACTTAGCCAGCGGTGGCTATCCGCCAACTACTCTTAAAGAAGCGTTGCTTCCTAATACATCCATTCGTAACATCTTTGATGCTATGACCATGGATCAGACCCAGACAAACGTTATTAACTCAATCAACTCTGCTATTGCAGCCGCTTATTACCATGGCGATTTGCCAGACAATTTCACGGCATTGCCTGCCGCAACGCAGCAGCAGTTGATGGATCGCGTTGAAAACAATGCTCGATCAAACCTTATCGTTAAGGGCTTGCTATCGTTCTTCTTGCCTATCTCGCCAAATGTTACCAATGATTATTACACTAAGGATCTTCAAAGTTTCCGTTCAGAATACTTAAACCTTCTTAATGCAAAAAACCCAAATACTGGTAACAAGTACACTCTTGCAGAAGCGCTTGCTAAGTTCCAAGCAGAACATGGATCAAAGGCTGTTTCCTACACTGTTGGTTCAACCAACGATTTGATGAATGGCGCAAATCCAGCACTCTCTGCCGCTACTGAGTCTTGGCTCAATAATAATAAAAACATTTGGCTTGATCCAAAGTTTGGTGCTGCGGCTGGTTATCTTATGCCACAGGGAACCTCTGGCGGTAACGTGTCCAAAATAGAAAATCGCATGTTGCAACTTGGCCTGCGTTCTCGCGAAACTCCACAGGAGTTTATGAACGCTGTCTATGTTGCCAGCGGTTGGTCAGATGTAAACGATGTATATCAGGGCTACTTGCAGTATGTAAAGCAAGCCCGTGAGTCTGGCAACACAATGGCTGTCACCCAAGCAACTAATGCTTGGAACGCATATTCTCAGAGTTACGCTGCTACAAACCCAACATGGTTTGAAGATTACAGCAGCATCTCCCGCGTGGTCAACGCCGATAAAGCCCTTGCAGGCTTTGAGGCTTTGCAGAAGGCTGGCAAAATGCCAACCGATGCACAGGGTCAAGGTATTGCAACCTTGCTTAACGACTATCAGGCTTTCAAGCCTATGCTTGCAGCGACAGTGGTAAACAACAAGAATACTGCGCAACATTCAACTTTGCTGAACGCTTGGAACGCATACCTTGATGCAACGGCAGCAGAAAATCCAAATCTTGTTAATGTTATTAACGGAGTGTTTAGAAGGGTAACGGCGAAGCTATAATGGCCACAGGTACAAGCTCACAAGGCGCAGCAGCAATGCCACAGACAAGCGATCAGTTAAAAGCATTTATTGCAGCAATGAACCAAGGCGGAACGGGAACTAATGCTTTCCAGTACCAGCCTAAAACCACAACGATCACCGATCTTACCCAAACTTCTCAACCAGATATTACTTCCATTATCAATGGAACAATGCAGCAGTTGCTTGGTCGCAACGCAACAGCAGACGAAATTAAGAATTATGGGGCTGAGTTGTTGGCTGCTGAGCGCGCCAATACAGGTCAATATAGCGCTCAGTTGCAATACTCAAGCCAGACCGGAAAGCCTTTAGTTTCCACTGGAACGCAACTTGTTGCGGGCGTTAACCCAGCAGATTTTATAGCCAATATCATTCGTGGCACTGGCGAAGCGAAACAATACAACATTATGAATACTTACATGGGTGCTCTTCAAAACCTAGCGGATCAATTCAAGGGGAGCTACAATGGCTAAACCATATTGGCAGGGTTATCAAAACGCTCAGGATTATTGGGATAATAAGTATTCTACCGCTGTTAACAAATATCAGACTATTGAAGATAAACTCTTTGGTGCTGGTGGCGTAGCCGAACAAGGCAAGATTAAAAATGTTAAGCAATATACAACGCTTTCCCAGCAACTCATGGATGCTCAAAGCGTTTTGCTACAAGTCTATACAGATGGCTCAAGCAAAGGCTTTGCCAGTGGCGGTGGAATAACACCCAACAGCCCTGTAGTTGATGGTGCATTTATTCAGAAACTTATTGGTAATGCCGGCAAACTTGCCGCTTCTGCCATGGATAACAGCGGTCTAAACACAGCCGAATACAATGCAAGCAAGAACCTTTACGATCAACTTAGCTCTAATTTCAGCACGGTTCAGGCAAAAAATAGCCAACTTGCTATTGATCAAAGCACTGCTGCGCAGGCAAAGGCTACTGCTGCAAAAACAAAAGCAGCAGCAGATTCTCTTCCTGCTTTGCAGGAACAACTTAAAAGAGCGCAAGATCAAGGTAAAGACACAACCGCTATTCAAAAGCAGATTGATGCTGCTAAAGGAATTGCAGGAACGACCACTGGCGCACTTGAAAGTCAACAACAGCAACAAGCACAAGCAATACCAGTTACTCCCTCTGGCGCAGGCGGAGCCGGCGGCGGTGGAGCAGGTGGCGGAGCAGGTGGCGGAGCAACCGACACAACAGCAATTACAACTGGCAAGCCAGCTCCAGCCACAGCATCTAAAGGTGTTTTAGGTTCTGGCGCTGACACAAGACAAGACACTTTAGAACGTCAACAATGGGCAAATTCATACGGCGCTATTGGCGCAATGGCACTTGCTACGCCATGGATGAACGACATTCTCAGCCAAGCAATTGCTGGCAACTGGTCTGCTCAAAAGTTTACAGATTCTGTTCAGGCTTACAACAATGGTAAAAACTGGCAGTCTA
>Ga0007858_1000417_pt1 | contig 13236 bp, 12 predicted proteins | sample CryBogCBH08Aug08_FD_71211 | JGI IMG/M metagenome (GOLD analysis project Ga0007858, IMG submission 71211) | Freshwater microbial communities from Crystal Bog, Wisconsin, USA - CBH08Aug08 | ecosystem: Environmental > Aquatic > Freshwater > Lake | place: Crystal Bog, Wisconsin, USA | collected...
GAAATCACCGAACTCCCCAAGCGTATGTTGCGCCTCCGCCTCCGCCTAAACAGCATCGAAGAAGCCGAGCGCTGGGTCTTGAGCTGGGGCGCCCACGCCACCGTCGTCCGTCCCCAAGCTCTCGCCAATCGTCTACATGAAATTGGGCAAGTCTTTCAGGCCCGATACCGATCTTAAGTTTATGAACACCGAGAAGCTTTTTGAGAACCTCGAAATCACCGGGGTTAGTGATGTGGAAACAATTCGACAAATTGTCGAATTATCTTTTTTTGAAAGCTGCTTGGATCGTGAAAAGATTAAACCCGCAGCAAGGGTTGCCCGTCGAATTCGAGCAATACTTACTATCAACAACGAACAACCTATCCCTCTTCACCTAGATATAATTGTTCAAAGCGCGTTTTCGAATTTTGGGAGTAAAAAGAGTAATTCTCCTGTTTTGGCGGTCCGATTTTTGGACTTAGATTCAAGCCAAAGAAATTTTGCGTGTCGTGATGAAAAAATTATAGCTCTTCCTGCAGGAGCATTTTCGAACGAAGCAAAAAAACGCATTTTCTCGTTTCTGTCAACATCGCTACGTGAAGACCTAAAGCAATTTCAAGAAATAAGGGACCAGCTTGCCTATCCAGACAAGCCCATAAAAAAGCTAAGTGACATGCTTCAGAATTTGGCCCGTCAATTTGGTGTTAGGGATCCATTTAGCAAAGAAGAGAAAATGGCCAGCCTCAGAGCTTCATGGGCTGACGAGAAATCCAAGTATGATAAACTGAAAGAACAATTACAAAACATGCCGTCCGAAGAAGACACGAAGCGCTTAGAAGGCCGAATGAAGCAAATTCAAAAGAACATGAGTGCTCTCGCATCTGAATTGCAGCATTTACAAAACGTTCTTAAAGCAACGCCAACTGCTTCGGCTGGCTCTTGCTCTTCACCGGTCGCCGAGTAACCGGCTTCTTCACCGCCGTTTTCTTCACTGCCGGTTTCTCCGGCTCCACCAGCAGGCTCGCTGGCATCGCCGGCTTAATGATATTCCATTCCTCCAGTTCACCGCCCCAAACCCGTCGGTTCCACAAATACGTCGGCAGATGTTTTTTCACCAGCCGCTCCACCGTTAGATAATTCTCCTGAAACGGCGTCTTGTTCAACTGCAAATCCCGCCCCTCCAGACTATCCGTGAACTTCTGGAAATCCGACTTTTCCAGCCAATGGCGCGGATATTCCCGGAAATGAACCCACGCTTCCCCGCGTAAGGTCCGGGTGTCGCCCGCCAGCCAGATCAACACATCGCTGCCCATCAGGCAGACATGCGAGTGAATATGCACGCCGATGCCCTTTGGCCGTGACCGGACCACGTCATAAAACGCCAGCGCCGCATCCACCGTCACCGTGCCGGTGTCATACAGGCACAGTTTGAATTCGTCGCCTGGTTTGGCCTCCTGCCAGCGGTCAGCCAGTTCAATGATTTTGCAGTCAAACGCGCCGGTGAGTGGAATATGGATGGTGACCATAGTGATTTGGGAAGTTGCAGGTTCAATTTTCGGCAGAAATGCTCATTTTGGCTCCAGCCTAGCCCTCCGGGTATGACATCCGTGGACATCCCCCCGGAAAAAAGAACTCCTTTCGCCACCCCTGACCACGTTTGTCATACCGGCACGTTTATGTTGTTGGCGGAACATTAATCAGCAGCCAACGCAATCAAGCATGACCTATGACACCTGGACCTAACGAAATTCTGCTCATCCCGACCTCGGGAAAATTGGTAAAAATCAGCACCCTCAATTCGGGCAACACTTTTGGCGCCGTTTATTGGACGGACGGCAGGCGTGAGGCCGACATGCTGCCAGATGAGCCGTGGCTGCGGATACATCCGGAAACTCGGGAGCTATTTTGGACGGACGAATGTAAGAAGGTGGCGGAGGAAGAGGTATTTGAACCAAAACCCAAATATTCGGAAGCCCCCTTTGCCGAATCGCCGACCCTCGAAGATTATCGCCGGGCATTGTCCACCCTGACACCATTGGATCTGAAAAAAGAGCGTTATATTCGGATGCGCTTCTGGTGGGAGGCCAATGACCCGTTTCGTCGCGGAACCGTCGCCGCACCCGCCGCTGCGGATTATCAGGAAAATCTCCAGCGATTTATCGGGTTATTGGATATTAAAAACTATGGCGGCAATCGATTGATGGCGGCCGAAGTCGCCCGGCAAATGGGGGATTTCACGAAGGCAGAGGAATTACTGAATTGTGAGTTTCCCGCCGAATTAGTCTCTGCGGTGGAACGAATCAGAAGCCTCGCCAGCCAGAAGGACACCTTGGTCCGCTGCCTGAATCCGGAGGATGAAAATGCCGATTAAATGGCATGAAAACCAACGGCGGGAAAAGTTTGGCTTGAAACATTTGCGTGAATCAAAAATTAGGGTAAAAAACAATCATGCGCGACTTCAGCGACCTCTCCATCATGTTGAATCGCTCCACCGTCTATCTGGCCGGGTTGCGGAAGCGCTTTGAACTGCCCGTTTACGAAGGCGAAGCCTACTCCGACAGCTACCTGGTATTTCTGCGCAAGATAACGTCCCTGCGGACCCTGAACATTTCCGAGGAAACATTGCTCGATCTTTGGCAGCTCGAGAAGAAATTGCTGCAGTTGCTCCACGCGGACACCAACGGGTCACGCACCTGGTTTCTGGATTCCTGCATCCACACTAAGCATCCAGAGCGCCGGCTGCTCCTCTCTAATTACGACCTCGGGGTTCCGCTCACCGGCAGCGAAGTTCAGATCGGGTTGAACTTCGCCCAATCCGCTTCCGAGCTGTTCGCCGGCCAGGAAATGGGCGAGGACGCGCTGCGGGTCTTGCGCGAATGCCTGAAAATCCGCGCCCGCATTCTGGCAGATGTGGCCAACGAACTGCCCCATGTCCGCTGCATCGTCAAATGGGCGGCAAAATTGCCATGAAACCCGCCCCTCGCCGTCTACAGGAAATCCCCGATCTCAATGGCGTAGATGAGCCACGCTGGCTGGTCCATCAATCCATCGCAGTGCTGGAGGAAATTTATTACGGCGCCGCCAAGCCCGATGAGGAGAAATCCTGGCTGAAGATTGATTTTGCGGCGGATCAAGGCGCCAAGCGGGTGCGGGAGGAATTGCTGGCATTGGTTCGCGCTCCCAGCCGGTCAGATTACATGAACCAGTCGGTGGCCTTTTGGCGGCTGATGGAAAGTAAGCAGGCCAACCTCATCATGTTTTGCAAGGAGCGCAGTCCCGTCGCCAATATCATCTTCCAGATGGTTCGCGGCAGCCGGCTTTCGGAGGATTTTTTGAATGGATATTTTCTCGAGAGCGATTTCCCGGTGATGACCAATTCCGCCGGCTGGCTGGCCAATGCTCCACTTCGCATTTGTGATGCGCGCGATCCGGGCGTGTTTCTTCAGGTTCTCTTTGAAGCCTACCCGTATTTTGACTGTGCCGTGTGCGACTGGAATCTGGAGCCGGAGGAGATTCAGGCGATCACCCGCATGACCAAAGATTCGCCCATCGCGTTCCTGTGCCCACAATGAAGCCTTTAAAATTGTATTGAAAACCAGCTCGGCTATTAGTGAGGGGTAAAATATGAGAGAAAAATCAAAATCAGCAAGCGGCCAGACAAAATCAGGGCAATCCAAAAGACTGACCGGTAAAGTTGGAATTTTTTGGGTGTTCCATGGCCGGGTTCTGGCTGCCACCTACAACTTGGCTGACGGTGAGGACTACGGTGACGCCGTCAATGGGCGAACGGATCATGTCCATTATTGGCCGAAATTTCAGGAACAACATCCGGCCTTAAGAGAATTAGAATACCAAGACGTGCCGCGCGGCCGAGTGTTGTTCATGAAACCGTCTGAAAAATTTCATGTTTATTTGGATAAAGCTTTGCGCGCCGAAAAAATTAAACGAGCCATCTGTCAGGAATTTGAATTGCCTGTTGCTAAAACGAAGTTCCTGAGTGACTCGCATTACACTACCGATCTCGAGGAATTGAACCGACTATTTGATCAAGGTGGATGAGCTTGACAGCCCGCCTATCCTGAAAAAGATGCATTTCGACATTATCTTCCTCGACATTGATGAGAGAGGAGGTGTTTATGATGTAAGGTGGCCATACTGTTTTGGGAAACCTGCAAACCTTGTGTGGGCCGTGCAATCTTAAAAATGGAAAACATTTAGAGGCAGAATTATGACTGATCCGACAAAACTTAAATCCTTTTCTATCGGCTGGGATGTTGGCGGGTGGAACTGCGACAGCAACCCGGAAAGTCGTGATGCCATAGTGATCCTGGATTCCACGACGGCCATCGTTGGCAAGCCGTGGCGAGGTAATTTGCGGAAGTGTATCGCCGACGCTACCACGGCCAGCAACTGGCTCAAGGCACTGTTCGCAAACTGCGGCGCGGAATTTTCGGCTGAAGCAATGTCGATCACGATGGCCATAGATACGCCGCTGGGATTTTCAGATGAGTTTGTGGCCTTGGTAAATCGGCAAGGCCACGCGGAACCCCCCACAACCTCCGGGCTAAACCGCTACCTGTATCGGCACACCGAGCGCCACCTTTTTGAGAATAATTTTGCCCCGTTGTCATCAGTCAAAGACATGATTGGCAGTCAGTCGACCAAAGGGATGCATGTCCTCGCCAAGTTCGCCCCGGAGATTGAAAGCTGTGGAGTGTGGACGGATGGCCATGGCTTCCGCGTCATCGAAACGTATCCCACGGCCTGCCGGAAATCCAAAGCGATTAAGCGGTTTTTGAATGGGCGGAATAAATTGAAACCTGACGACTTGGAAGATGCCCGTGTCTGTGCTCTGGTCGCGCATTTGTTCGCCACCGAGCCCAACATGCTCGAAGCGCCGGACGATGTAGTGCCGCAAAGTGAAGGGTGGATTTGGGTGCCAATGAGGACGGTTGCCAGAGCCGTTTCTCCGGGTGCTCTTTGAAGCCTACCCGCATTTTGACTGCGCCGTTTGCGACTGGGATCTGGAGCCGGAGGATATCTAGGCCATCATGCGCATGACGAAAGAATCGCCCATCGCATTTTTGTGTCCGCAATAAATTTATTCCGAAAAACAGCCTCTTTTACCCGATGCCGGTTGACATTTTTCCGGAACGGGCTTTTAATGGCCTCGCTCTCGGCTGAAAGGCCTTGGGCACCGGGTTCCTCAACCTTCCTGCGCCGCTCGTGTGAGCGCGCGTTGCCATGCTGTCGTGATGCGTCCCTGAACCAGTCTCTTTGATTTTTCGACGCGTCATGGCCAATCAACAATAAACCTCGCCCGCGAAGTGCGGAGCGACACGAATTATGGCTGCGGAAATGACCGGTATGTTAGCGATCAAATTTGCATTTATCTTCGCGTTCCCTCGCGCCCTTTGCAGGCTCATCGAAATGACCTGCCATGAACACCATCGTTTCCCGAATCCTGGGCCGCGCCAGCGACCTGATCCAAATTGAACCCACCATCGCCCTGTTTGTCGGGGCCGCCCTGCTCGCGGTTTTCCTGACCGCCTTGTTACCACCTAAATCCGTCGCTGAATCCGGTAGCGGCGCCAGTCTGCTGTGGACGCTTTACCGGAACTTGCTGCGGCTGACGTGGGCGCTGCTGCTCGTGGCGCTGCTCGCCGGCACAATTACCGTGCTGCGCTCCTATCTTCAGCACAGCGTGGCCAATTTTCAGCGAACGCACGGCCGCATCACGCAGGCGAACTACAATGCCGTCCAGACCATCTGGGGCGCGGAACAGGTGCAGGGCGAACTCAACGTGGACATCTATCACACCGAGGAAGTCACGGAACGCATCGAATCCGAGGATCCGGCCAAGCCGGCGCTCTTGAAGAAAAAAACAGTGCGCAAAACCGTGACCGGCAACCCGTTTGTCAGCGTCCGGCATCAGGTGACACTCCGTCAGAATCCGCGCAAGAAAGGTTCGGCCTTCTACGACGGCTACGAGACCGACTGCGCCTTCGTCTGGAAATTGCGAAACCCCTCCGACGCGGCTCAGAATATCAAACTCACCTTCCCTTTGCCGGCCCAGGGCGCGATGTATGACGGCCTCGTGGCGACGCTCAACGGCCAGGATGTCCTGCCCGAGATGCAGATCAAGGACGCCAGTCTCGTGCTGGAACGGCCGGTGACGCCGGATGAGGTGCTAGATTTCCGGGTCGCGTTCAAGAGCCGCGGTTTGTCCTGCTGGAATTTTCAGGTTCGGGAAGCCCGGGAGATCCGCGACTTTACGCTCACGCTGACCTTGCCGGACCTGCCCAAGGCCAAGCTGAATTATCCGGATGGCTGCATGCCGCCCCAAGACATCAAGCCGACCAAGGACAATTTAGGCTGTGTCCTGACCTATCGCCTCGACCATGCGCTCACCGATAAAGGCATGGGGATCGCCCTGCCGAAACTGGCTCAACCCGGAGAAACGACGCGCGCGGTGCTCAATCAAACGGAAAATGCGTGGCTGCTGGTGTTCGCGGCGCTGGCCTTATCCCTAACCATCGCCAAAGTGCGGCATGCCGTGCTGCTGACCATACTGTTCGTGACCGGGACGGCCTTTGCTTATGGCCTGCTGGCCGACTTCAGTGATCTGTTGTTCGGCTTCTGGGGGACTTTCGTCTTGGTATTGCTGCCCTTGTTCCTGCTTTGCGCCGGGCTGCTCTGGCGGGCGGCGCCCGCGGTCGGCAAAGGAATGGTTGGGATGTTCATTTTGCTCGGCGTGGCGTATCCGTGCGTGGCGGGATTGGATCCCAACCATGAACCGCTGTATCTCAACCTCTGCGCCCTGGGGATGCTGCTCTTCACGGCCTCGTTGCTCAGGCGGCGGTTGGCCGATGAAAAGGCGCAGGAGCAGGTTATCACCCCGACATCCACCTAGGAATAATGGCTGATAGTTCCCACATCATTGCCGGGCTCGAAATCGGCACTTCGAAAATCTGCGTCGTGGTGGCTGAGCAATACGCCACCGGCGAACTGAACGTCATTGGTGTGGGTCAGTCGCTCTCCCGGGGCGTGCGCAAAGGCGAGATCATCAATCCTGCCGACGTTGAACAGGACGTCCGCGATGCCGTGGCCGAGGCTGAACAGATGGCGGACGTGGAGATTCGGAGCGTTTACGTGGGCGTCACCGGCAATCATTTCCGGAGTTTTAACAACCGCGGCTTTCACCGGGTTTACAACGCCGACCACGAGATCACCCAAGAAGATGTCGAGGATGTGCTGAATAACGCCAAGGCCGTCAATCTGCCCTTGGATAATACGATCATTCATTCCATCCGGCAGAATTTCCTGGTCGATGGCGAAGACGGCGTGACCGATCCCGTCGGCATGCACGGCTCGAAACTGGAGGTGGATCTGCACACAATCCACGGTAAAACCACCCGACTGCAAAATGTCATCCGGCTGGTCCGGGCGACTTCGCTGCAGGTGGAGGATGTGGTTTTCAGCGGCCTGGCCACAGCCCTCGCGCTGCTGACCCCGGAGCAAAAGGAGCTGGGTAATCTGGTGATCGACATGGGCGGCGGCACCACCGAATACGTGGTTTACTCCAAAGGCATCATCCGCCATTCCGGCGTGCTGACCATCGGCGGGGATCACATCAGCAACGACCTGGCCATCGGCCTGAAGATCTCGCTGCACCGGGCGGAGAAATTGAAGCGCGAACATGGCTGCGCCATCGTCACCGAGGCGGCCCGGGATCAACTGGTCAGCGTGACGGATGAGCGCGGGTGGGAAGTCAAACAGGTCAAGGTCGAGCGGGTGCAGTTGATCATGGCGCTGCGCATCGAAGAAGTGTTCAAGGTCATCGCTGAAGAGCTGGAGAAGGAGGGCATGGCCCAATGGCTGAATGGCGGACTGTTGCTCTGCGGCGGCTGTGCGCGCGTGCCGCAGATTCTGACGGTGGCGGAAAGAATCTTCCAGCTGCCGGCCACCCTCGGTCACGCCAACGCGGTCAGCGGTCTGGCTTCCACGCTGGATGAACCGGAATTCGCCACCGCCATCGGCTTGGTCAAATACGGCGCGATCTTTCAGCGCAAGCCGGTGACGCGGATGTCCTGGTGGGCGCGACTTAAGGAGTTCATCAAAAAGTTGGTGGCGCTTGTGTGCTAGCAGAGAACATCAATCGCCTGCACTTGGATCGTGGCGATAATAAATCATCTCTGCGCAGCCCGAAGACGGATTTCGAACTAACGCCGCAGACAGTTTTATATACACACCCGGCACCGGGTTGCAGTATATGAAAAATTCGTTTAATTATTAAGGCTTGGTGATTTCCCCTGACTGGATTATGGTTTGTGTGGATTTAGTTTTAAATGATATGAATGCATTAAATCTTCTACATCCCGAAGCCCGTAACAAATCCAAACAGCTTTTGCGGGCAATTCGGCATTTATTTAAACCGTATTGTGTTAATCAAGTATGGATTTTTGGTTCCGCCAGCAATGGTAAAAAGGCTGCACCGCGGGATATTGATGTCGCCATAATTTGCCCTCACAATAAATTGCATTCATTCGCGGAGGCATTGGCTGCCCTTTTCCCTTCATGTGCAGTTGAGCGTGGCGATTATACCCGAACTGGAGGACCAACGCCCGGTGGCATGCCATTTCATTTTGTCGTTGCCAGCTTCAAATCGCTCTCCCAAACGCCAAGGCTTTCACATTCTGTCAGGTCCGGAAAATGCGTTGTCTGTTAATGCAGACTTCATACTCCATAGATTTGCCGCAGAAAGAAATTGCCGATTGGCACGGGCGGTTATTACAGAAAGCCCACCAATCTGCGGATATTTTATTGAATATTTGTGGCGCATCCGATGCCCATGAAAGTGTCAAAAAGCTAGTCGGCGACCCAAAAATCTCTGCATTACTAGGAGCACCACCGAATGGCATTCGACTTGAGAATGGACATCACTGTGATTATGAAAGATGGCTATTCAACCTCTGGGGCAGGCGCTGTAGTTATTATCTTTCAAGCCTTATTGACGGGCTAATTGCGGCTCAAAAAATTAATCAAACTTCAGAGTTGAAATCTCTGATAAAGGATTTAGAAACGCCTAAAAAAAGACTGGCCGAGCATTTTAAATCATGGGTTTACGCCCAAGTCACGCCTGAATCGTCGCTCATAAAACGCCACGATATTGCAAATTTTCATGTCACCTATCTTGATCCCGTTCTTTTTTCTTCATTGTATTATCTCAATCGATTCAGAAACGATGGACATCTCCAGGATAAAGCGAAAGCCATGGACAAACTTTGGCGGCTAATTAAACGCGAAGTAAGCCTTTCCACCAATTCCGGCAACAAGACAAGCGACCAAGTCCTCGACGAATCGACTGTGTGGTGGGGGTTTTTCGAACTGGTAGAGCGGGATCAAATAGATTTTCATCTCGGAAAATTCGAAAGATGGAAGGGTGTCGCCGATATTTGCAAAAACCTGATGAATTCAAATTACGGCGGACTGCGTTTCCCACTTGAGGCCGAAACCTTGCGTGAAGCGACCCCGGAAATTTATGGCCAAATAAGAACCCGCACACTCATCGCAAAGAATTGCCTGGGTTTGGTTAGATTGGTCCCGCCAAAAGAACTGGCTGGAATTCGCGGCGAGTTTTCTAATTATATCGGAAGCCATATTAATTATGTCATTGGTGGTTTTGAACAAGTTTCAAATCACCTCAGTTGGATTGGCATCAACCTTGAGCTTTCTTCCAACGCCATGCAAATGGTATCGGCTCATGATTATTCATACCCACCGCCAGCACCTGATGACAATATCGCACTCAAAGAAGATTCTGACACCAAACAAAAATGGATTGAAATACTCCGCGGCGTTGTAGGACTCAAAAGCCGGATCAACAAAACCTGGCTCCGGTTGCCGTCAAAGATTCATCGTTTGTTAGGAATAAAATGTGAAGATAAATGGTTTGCCTTTTCCTTGACCCCAAAATGTCTGATCGCCTTTCCTGAGTGCCTTTGGGAATCTTTTTGGGTTGCCGCCATACATAAATTCAATCTAACGCCCGTCAAAGTTGAAGCGTTGAAGCGTTGTTGCGGAACCATTGATTTCAACCGCCAAGAGGACCCCAAACGTGGGGCAACGTATTTCAGCATATATTGGATTATCCCCAACAAAGTCATGGAGCAACTAGACTTTTCGGGCCAGGACCTCAAGGTTCCGATTTCTAAAAAAAACTTCACTTGCGAAATTTCTAGTAGCGATTTCTGGCTGCAAATCACTCCACGGACCTCGTAGTCATTTTCTTAACCTTCAGTCTGTATTTTAGGATTCGGCCTTCGTGTTAAGGCTCACTCGTTTCTAAGAAATTCTGAAATTTTCTCGGTAGTATTTTGGTTTGCTCCTTCAGCGCATGGGAACGATGGTTGAAAAAATTCTGGAATATGAATTTACAAATTATCAACCTCTCGCCACAGCTCGGTTCAAAAGTTAATAACTTGATCCTGCTTGTCTGGAGTTGGTTTGAACAGCAAAGTAATTTCTACTGCCAAACGCGGCAAAATCTACTGCCAAAATTATTCGCGGGAGAAATACAGCCCTTATTATTAAATTACCCCCCTCAAAAAAGGGTTTTCTGCGGGTTGTTTGACGGGATATCTGATGGTTATTTTTCACCTTTACTGCTTGCCTCGAGCGGTTTCGAGCAGGACGCACTTTCAAACATATTTGAGCATTACTGTGATTGGGCCAGTAATCTGCATCCGGCTGTGTTTTCTTTTCTGCTGCGTTCCTCCGTCGTCCTCGGGCTGTCAACGTTGTTCTGCTGGCTGGCATTTCGGCGCGGAAACCGGACCGTCTTGCTTCAGGCCTTCATTCTTCTTAACGCCATTTTTCTGGCGATGGTCATTCCCGTGGAGCACTGGCAAGTGCCCCACCGCATATTCAAGGCTTGGGTGGTCGCAAGCTGCTTTTTTCTGACCGCCACCTTACCGGCCGTTTTGCCGTTGTTCGCCGCCAGGGAATTGGGCAACCAACAAAAAATCCGCCGGATTCTTTATGGCGCGGTCTTGGTGCTTTTTGCCGCAACTTTAATTCACGCCTTGTCGTTATGGAAACCTTAAGAAGAATTTGGCAATTCATCCTGAATCTCAGCGCGGATGCGCCGAGCCCGGCGGAGTCGCCGGACGCGCCAGCTCCAGGTGCTACGGCCCAGGAAGCGGCCCAAGAGGCCGCCGGCGAAATATTTGCCCCACGCCATTCCTATCAGCAGCAGGTTCACTTCACCGAGGTTGCACCGGAGGATATCGTTGGAAAGAAGGCGCAAGATTTTTTCCGCGAGGGCGACGGCTTCCGCGAAGTTCACACCGAAACTCGCGTGCGCACCACACCCGGTATCATTGTTCGCCCAGAAGCGATTACCATCAAATGCTCTCATTGTGGTGGATTTGATTGTGAAACCCATCTCTGTCAATGCGGGCGCGCAGTCTGTCGCGTGTGCAAGCGCGAATTGATAATGCCTGACGGAAAGGCCCAGACATTTTGTCCGGAACATTTCCTGATTGCGCGGTCCCGATGGGATTCATGGCAGGCTTACGACCAAGGGAGGAACAAATGAAAAACCAACCTTTCGATTTCCGAACGCAGCAGTATGCCGAGAGTATGGAACTGCTGGTGATGATGCAGGAACTCGGCCTGGTGAATCATCCGGGTTATTATCACGCGTGGCGGGCTGGCAATTCGCCACTGCCGGCGGCCGCCAAATTTCGCGCCCAACTACGAAATAGCTTGGTGCCAATGCTGGTGGCAAGACGACTGGAACCCCCAGTGGTTTCGTTCCCGTTCGTGCCGGAGGACAAGGCGGTCACCTTTTGCTCCGAACTGACCAGCCATAGGCCCGTAAGTTTGCACAGAGACCTAATTGGAAAACATCTTATCATCACGGGCTCCAGCGGCATAGGCAAGACAACCGGGGCGGTGGTAATTATTGCTCGCCTATTGCCTCAAGGAATTACGATCGAGTTTGCCGACCATAAGGACGAAGGCGGCCGACTGCTTGCCCAGTTTCCAGGCGCCCTGGTCATTGACGCGAATCAGGAACTGGTGAACCTCCTCGAACCGCTTGGCCAGCCGGAAATATACTGGTCAGATCTGTTCTGCGAGATCGGCAAAGTTGTTAATTTGAAAGTGGAAGCCTGGAGTGAATTGCCGGAAATCATGGTTAACATCTGGCGGCAACTCAAGCCGGGCGAACCCGGCCCCAGCCTTCATGACCTTGTTGGCATTCTGCTACAGATGGCCAAGGAACAGCGCCGGCCGAAGCTGGCGACAGTGGCCAAGGCTCTCCGGGCACTCAACGTAATGCTCGGTAAGATGAGCCGTGTCCGACGGGCACCAGATGTCTTTGACCGATTTCAATTGGTGGTTCGCAGATATCATGGTCTGCCGTCTCGCATCCATAATTTTTTGACGGCCATGCGCGTTTTGCACATTCAAATGAAGGGCAGCACAACCGGGCACAGCTCCGACCTGCAGCATCTTTATATTAGTGATGAAGGTGCCATTGAGTTCGGGCGTGAAATGAGCGGGCAAACCGGTTCCGGCTACATACGTGCCGCCAAACGTTTCATCACCCAAATTCGTTCCCAAGGTGTCGGAATTATCATCATCACCCAGATGCTTGCTGAACTGGACGACAGCGTCAAAAGCAATGCCGCCTCGCTTATGTTCTTCCGCTGCCCGAATCCCCGCGATGCGCAAGAGGCACTGGTCATGCTCGGCCTCGATAACCGTTCCATGCGCCAAATCATGACGATGCCAAAGCGCCGCGCATTTCTATTTTCCGAAGGTTTCAGCGGCCCGGCACTGGTGGAAGTTCCCCACACAAACCTCGGTGATTATCCCAGCGCTGCCGAAATCGCGCGGCGTATGCAACCGGCTCTGGAAAAACTTGAACAGGATAGTGTTTTCTCCGAAAACCACGACGCTGGTCCCATCATCATCACCCCTTCCAATAACGGTGCCGAACCCATCTCCGTCATCGCACCACGCATCGAAGCGCCCGCAATGCAGGTTTCCGCCGACGAGCAATCCCTTCTAAATCAAATTGCGGCTGCGCCAACGCTTGGGACTACCCAGCATTTCAGCCAATTGGGTTGGAGTTTCCGGCGTGGTCGACGCATCAAGGAACGGCTGTTGAAACGCCGGCTGATCCGGATTGACCGGCAAGATTCCAATAACGGCCGGCCCAAGGAAATTTTAACCATCCAGCCACCC